>Ga0222718_10000571_pt1 | contig 37717 bp, 31 predicted proteins | sample C33_27DmetaG_FD_165045 | JGI IMG/M metagenome (GOLD analysis project Ga0222718, IMG submission 165045) | Estuarine water microbial communities from San Francisco Bay, California, United States - C33_27D | ecosystem: Environmental > Aquatic > Marine > Unclassified | place: USA: California...
AAAATATTTTTTTCATTATGTTATTTTTTTAGATTATTATAAGAAATACACATTCGTAAATAATATAATTTTCAATGTAAACTTAATATCTACTTGTTTTTTTAATATTTTAATAAAATTAAAATTTGATCTAAAATTAAATTGTTTGAAAAAAAAAATATGTATAATTGGAGCTGGTCCCTCAGGAATTACAGCATTAAAAAATTTATCTGAAACTGGTTTTGAGATAAAATTATATGATATAAATTCAGATGTTGGAGGTAATTGGATTTATAATGAAAAAGAATCTCATTCAAGTGTTTTTGAAACAACCCACATTATAAGTTCAAAATCTTTATCTCAATATGAAGACTTTCCTTTCGATTCTAAAGTTTCAGATTATCCTTCACATGACGAGTTACGGAATTATTTTCAATCTTATGCAAAGCATTTTAATCTATATCAATATATTAATTTTAATACCCTTGTTAAAAGCTGTATCAAGTTAAAAGATAACAAATGGAAAGTTAATACTGAGTGCAATAATGTCGAAAATACCGAAACCTTTTCCGATTTGGTTGTTTGTAACGGACACCATTGGCAACCTAATATTCCAAAATATAAAGGGAGTTTTGATGGTGTTTTTATTCATTCACATAAATATAAAAAAGCATCTCCATTTAAAAATAAAAAGGTTTTAGTAATTGGTGGAGGTAATTCTGCATGTGATGTTGCAGTTGAGACAAGTAGAGTAAGTAAAAACACATCGATAAGTTGGAGAAGAGGTTATAGAATTATTCCTAAATTTTTTATGGGATTACCCTCCGATGTATTTGCCTCCAGAATGTCATTTCTCCCTATTTTATTAAGAAACTTTTTTGCAGGAATTTTAGCTAATTTAACCAATGGAAATAATTCAAAATATGGCTTACCTGAACCAAAACATAAATTTGGTGAAACACATCCAACCATAAATAGTGAATTACTATACAAAATAAGACATGGAAAAATAAATCCTAAGTTTGAAATAGATTACTTCAAAGGAAATAGAGTTTTTTTTAAAGACAATTCATCTGAAAAATTTGATGTAATTATAGCCTGTACTGGATATATTCTTTCACATCCGTTTTTTGATAAAAAGTTTCTGAATTATTCTGAAGGTCCAGTTCCACTTTATTTAAAAATGTTTCATCCAGTTTATGATAATTTATTTTTTATTGGAATGTTTCAGCCATTAGGTTGTATATGGCCAGCATCAGAGCAGCAAAGTAAGTTACTTGCTTTATTAATGAGTGGTAAATGGAAAAGACCCTTAAATATTAAAGAATTGTGTGATAGAGAAGTAACACATCCACATATGAACCAAATTAAAACGAATCGTCATAGAATAACAGTAGATTTCCATCGTTTTATGAAAGATTTAAAAAGCCAAATTAAAAAGAGTAAATAATACACATTAATCATGAAAAAACTTTTTATACTATTTATAATTTTAATTTCCTGTAATACTGATGTTAATGAGCAACAATGGCAAAAAGGCAATCTTCATACTCATTCATTTTGGAGTGACGGAGACGATTTTCCAGAGATGATTATTGATTGGTATAAAAAAAATGATTATAAATTCATTGCCTTGTCAGACCATAATACTATAGCAGATGGTGTTTATTGGTATAAAATAAAACAGTCAGACATAGAAAATAAAACTTTAAAAAAATATCAAGAGAGATTTAACGATTGGGTTGAGTCAAAAAGTGATTCATTAGGTACTTATGTAAGATTAAAAACATTTGAAGAATATAAGTCTAAGCTTGAAGAATTGAACAAGTTTGTTATTATTAGATCTGAAGAGGTGACATCTTCCTTTGAAAATAAACCAGTACACATAAATGTTACTAATATTCAGGAAAAAATAAATCCTTTTAAAGGAAATTCTGTGTATGAGGTTATGCAAAAAACTATTGATGCAGTTAATAAACAGAAAGAAAAATACAACATTCCATTATTTGCTCACATTAATCATCCAAATTTTGGCTATGGTATTAATGTTGAAGATTTAAAAAAACTTAAAGGGGAAAAGTTTTTTGAGGTCTATAATGGGCATCCGGCAGTGCATAATGAAGGAGATGAAACTCATATAGATTTAGAAACTATGTGGGATTTAATTAATATTTCTTATTACGATAATAATAAACCTTTGTTACTGGGAATAGCTACAGACGATAGTCATAATTATCACAAAAAATCTACTAATTTGAGTAACACAGGTAGAGGATGGGTTATGGTTAACACAAATAAGATAGAAACCGTTAGTTTAATAGAATCAATGGAATCTGGAGACTTTTACTCTTCCTCAGGAATTTATTTAAATAAGGTTATAAATGATAAAGAAAAATTAAAAATTGAAATTGAACCTAAAGAAGGTGTTAGTTATGAAATAGTTTTTTATGGATATAAAAAAGAAGGTTTTCAGGTTGAAGAATTAAAACGAGTTAAAGGTTATTCAGGTGAATACATATTTAATGAAAACGATTTGTTTGTAAGAGCAAAAATTAATTCTGATGAAATTAAAAAAAATCCATACGTAAAAGGAGAAACAACACAAGCATGGACTCAACCAATAATTGTGAATAATTAATATTTAACCCTAAAAATTATGAAAAGAACAATTGTTTTTTTGTTTGTTTTTGCCTTAATATCATGCAATAATAATTCTACTTATAAACAATATGCTATCACAACAATAGATACACTTCAGAAATGGTACGATGAAGAGACAGGATTATACAAAACAACAAGTTGGTGGAATGCTGCAAATATTATAACAGCTTTGATTGATTATTCCCAAATTACGGGGTCAGATAAGTATTTAAAAGTAATTGATAACACTTTTGAAATTTGTAAGGAATTTGAAGTTCAAATGCCTAATCCTGATGAAAACTGGATTTGTACAAATTATATTAACGATTATTATGATGATGAGGGTTGGTGGATATTAGCTTGGATAAAAGCTTATGATTTAACTAATGACAATAAATATTTAAAAATGGCTAAAATTACTTTTTCTGATATGGCTTCAGGATGGGATAGTGTTTGTGGAGGAGGCGTTTATTGGAAAAAACCTAATATTGGTAAGTCGGCAGTCCAAAATGAACTATTTATGTTATCAGCTTTAAGATTACATCAAAGAGATGGAGGTGAAGTGCTTGGAAAAACATATTTAGCATGGGCTGAGGATACTTTTCAATGGTTTATAAACTCAGGTATGGTTACTGAAAACTATTTAGTTGAAAATGGTCTTAATAAGAATTGTGAAGTAAGTCAAGGAATTTTTTACACTTATAATCAGGGTGTAATCTTGAGTGCATTAGTAGAATATTATAAAATAATTAATGAAAATTTTTTAATAGAACTAGCACACGAAATTGCTAATTCAACAATTTCAAACTTGGTTTATGAAGATGGAGTATTAAGAGATTTAAAGGAACCTGATTTAAATGGAGATGCTTCGCAATTTAAAGGAATATTTATGAGAAATTTAGCATATTTACATTCCTTTGATCCAAAAGAAAATTATAAAGATTTTATTTTATTAAATGCTAACTCTATCTGGAATTTAGCAAGGAATAAAGAAACAAATGAGATTGGTGTTGTTTGGAATTCATTTTCAGAAAGAGCTGATGCATCGTGTCAGAGTTCTGCATTAGATGCATTTAATGCTGCTTTAATAGTAACTAATTAGAAAAAAATGGTAATTAAATTTTATATTTAATAAATAATGAGATTTTTATTTTTCATCATTTTCTTATCAATATTGGGTTGTAAAAATACAAATTCAAAAAATGTAAATGCTGCTCATAATTGTACTCCATCAAATTCTCGTTTTACAAGTGATGATGAGAATAATTTTATAAAAAATACTTCAAATTCTTATGTTGGAAAGGTTCTTATTCCAGGTGGAACTTTTAGAATGGGTGCTGATGATAATCAAGGTTGGAGGGATGAGTATCCTAAACATGATGTTATAATAGATTCTTTTTGGATGGATATTCATGAAGTAACTAATGCACAATTTTTAGAATTTGTTGAGGCTACTGGATATGTAACTACTGCTGAAAAAGCTGTAGATTGGGAAGAATTAAAAAAATTACTTCCAGTTGGAACACCAAAGCCTGATGATGATAAATTAGCTCCAGCTTCATTAGTATTTGTACCTACAGAAGAAAAAGTTCCATTAAATGATGTTTCAAGATGGTGGGAATGGAGAAAAGGTTCAAACTGGAGGCACCCTGATGGTCCTCTAAGTTCAATAGATGGAAAAGAAAACCATCCAGTGGTACATGTTAGTTGGTTTGATGCTATTGCTTATTGTGAGTGGTCAGGAACTAGATTGCCGACTGAAGCGGAATGGGAATTCGCAAGTAGAGGTGGTTTGAAAAATAGTGTTTATTCATGGGGAGATGAAGATTTAGACGATGGAAATCCTAAAGCAAATACTTGGGAAGGTGATTTTCCATATAATAATTCATTGAGAGATGGTTATTATTCAACTGCTCCAGTGAAAAGTTTTCCCTCCAATGGATATGGACTTTATGATATTTCTGGAAATGTTTGGGAATGGTGTTCAGATTGGTATAACGAGAACTATTATTCTATATTAAAGAATGAAACATCTTATAATCCAAAAGGGCCTTCAAAAAGTTTTGATTCAAATGAACCATATGCTGAAAAAAGAGTAAGTAGAGGAGGGAGTTTTTTATGTAATAAAAGCTATTGCAGTGGCTATAGAAACTCCATGCGAATGAAAACAACGCCTGATACTGGAAGTTCTCATACGGGTTTTAGAACAGTAGCTGATCTTAAATAAATGAGTATGTCATATGATTTTATAATAATTGGAGCAGGTTCAGCAGGTTGTTTATTAGCCAATCGATTATCAAAAAATTCAAAAAACTCTGTTTTAATACTTGAAGCTGGAGATCCAGATAAAAATATGAATATTCATATTCCTGGAGCATATTTAAAATTACATAAAAGTAATCAAGATTGGGGTTTTTGGACTGAAGAACAAAAAAATGTATTAAATAGAAAGATTTATCTTCCAAGAGGAAAAACACTAGGTGGAAGTAGTTCCACTAATGCAATGGCCTATGTTCGCGGAAACTCAGCTGATTATGATTATTGGGAAAAACTTGGTAATAAGGGTTGGTCATACGATGATGTTTTACCTTTTTTTAAAAAATCAGAAAACCATAGTCAATTTGAAAATTTAGATCCAAATTTTCATAATAATTCAGGAGAACTTGCAGTCACACTTCCAGTAAAATTTAAATCACCTTATGTAAATGATTTTATTTCTGCATGTCAAAATAATAATATCCCTTATAATTCAGACTATAATGGGAGCAAACAAAAGGGGGTAGGTTTAGTTCATAGTACGATTAAAGATGGAAGACGACATAGTGCTGCAAATGCTTTTCTAAAGCCTGTTTTAAATAGATCTAATTTGACAGCTATAACTAAGGCTAGAGTTAGTAGATTAATTTTAGATGAAAAAAAAGTAATTGGAGTAGAGTATTTAAAAGGAAATAAAAAAAATAAAGTATTTTCAAATAAAGAAGTAATTCTTTCAGCTGGAGCTTTTCAATCTCCCCAAATTTTAATGCTTTCTGGAATAGGAGATCCTTTGGAATTAAAAAAACACGAAATTGAGTGTGTACATGAATTAAAAGGTGTTGGTAAAAATTTACAGGACCATTTGTTTTATCCAATTAGCACTCAGACTAAAACACAAGAAGGTATAAATCATTACATATCTCCATTAAAACAACTTGGAGCTGCTTTTAATTATTACGTAAATAAAAAGGGTGTTTTTTGTAATGGTCCTTTGGAAGGAATGGCTTTTTTAAATCTTGATCAAAACGATGGAAGAGTAAATTTTCAACTTCATTTTTCTCCAATATGTATTAAAAACGAGTACGGATATGATGCATATGATATTTATGATTATCCAAGAGAAGATGGATTTACAATATTACCAACATTATTACATCCTAAAAGTAGAGGAGCTGTTAGTTTGTCATCTTCTGATCCAAATGCAAATCCGATAATCCAACCTAATTTTCTTCAAGAAAAAGATGATTTGGATCAGCTTGTAAAAGGAGGAAAATTAGTCTACAGATTAATGAATGATAAATCTCTAAGTAAGCATATCAAATCACACGGCTTACCTAATGATCGATCTTCTGATGATTCACTTATTGATCATATTAAAAAAACATTAGAAACTGTTTATCATCCTGTTGGAACCTGTAAAATGGGCAATGATTCCAACTCTGTTGTTGACCCTAATTTAAAAGTTTATGGCCTATGTAATCTAAGAGTTATTGATGCTTCAATTATGCCTACTATCGTTTCGGGAAATACAAACGCACCTGTTTATATGATTGCTGAAAAAGGAGCAGAAATGATTTTAAATAATTTTTAAAATTTAACATTCTCAAATGAATGTTTTATTTTTTATATTTATTTGAACTAAAAATTATATTATGAAAAAAACAATTTTAATTATCACATTATTTATTTCTTCTTTATCCTATTCACAATATTGTGCTTTTTTTGATTTTAAGACAGATGAACCAGAAATGGTTGTTTCATCTTTAAAAGGCATGATGCAAACTGATTGGGCTAAAAACATTCAAGGCACAAAATCTTTATTTGCTTATCAATTTAACGGAACAAACGGAGCAACACATTCCGTTCAATTTTGTTTTCCTGATGAAGCTGCATTTGCAAATTTTAGTTCTTCATGGAACAGTTCTTTAGTTGCTCAAGTGTTTGGAGAAAAATTAAACAAGTATATAGAGCCTGTTAATCAAGCTTTAAACACCCCAGTATGGTTTCAAAATGATTGGACACCAGATCAAGTATTTTTTATATATCAAATGGATGTTTCTGATCCTGCTACTTATGTAAAAGAATTTGCTGAATTTTCAATGAGCTGGGCACAGAAAACTGGTATGACCAGTTCCTACGGAGTAGGTTTTCCAATCAGTGGAAAAAATGCTGAATTTTCACATTTTGTTTGGACAGGTGCTCCTGATATAGAGACTGCACTATCTACTACTAAAAAAATGTTTAACGATCCTTTATTTGCTAAATATTCGTCTAAAGTTTCTAAGATTAGAAAACTAGTTAATACAACGATGATGGTAAGAGTTATGGATTTTTAATATAATCGTAATGAAAAAATACATATATATATTATCAATATTATTTTCAATATCACTATCGTCTCAAGAACTCTATTGGTATGATGTTATTTTAGAAGTTGATGGAACAAATAGTGATGAATTTGAAGAAACTGTTGACACCTATTATTCATCAGTTGATTTTCCTGAAGGCGTTAATATGTCATTTTCTAGTATAAATCTTAAAGGACAAGGTTTCAAGGAAACTCATATTTTAAGCTTTGTGAGCCCTTCTTCTCAATCTTTAGCAAATCTTAGAGCTTCTTTGAGTGGAGAAAAATGGGAAAATTATCTTGACCTAGTAGGTCCATTTGTTGAAAATGTAAGAGTTTCTGCTGGAAATGCTACTCAGGTATATAATGCAGAGCAGTTTTATCCAATAGGTCAAGTTTGGAGCTTCAAAGTCAAGAGCAAACATGTTCCTCAATTTTCACAAGCTTTTGCAAAATTAATGCAAACATTCGAAGCTCCTGGGTTTGTTGGACTTGCAAATGTAACTCATGGAATTAGTAATGGTGAAAATTTACTGATTTATGGAACATATCCAAATCTCAATTCTGCTTTTACATTTGGTCCAAAAAATGAAAATGAAGTAAAAGCATTTTCTGTATTTAATGACTTGGTTGGAGATATTTCTGAATTTACTCAATCATGGACACGAGTTTTAATTAAATCTTATGAGTAATTAAGATTTATAATTTTATAAATAAAAACAACCCTCTTTTTTGAGGGTTTTTTTTTCATTTTATTGTAAATTAATATTATGATTTATAAAGTGCTTGTTGTTGGAGTAGGGAATATGGGAAGTTCTCATGCAAGAGCCTATAATAAAATAGATAGATTTAATTTAGTCGGACTAGTTTCAAGAACACCTGAAAAACGTATTAAACTCTCTAAAGAGTTGAATAATACTCCACATTATGATGATTTTGATTACGCATTAGAACATACAAAACCTGATATTGTTTCAATAAATTCATATACAGAATCCCACAAAGAATTTGCAATTAAAAGTCTCAATTATGGAGCTCATATTTTTATTGAAAAGCCACTGGCTGAGAATATTAAAGATGCTCAGGAAATAATTGATTTAGCTAAAAAAAATAATAAAAAGATAGTAGTGGGTTATATTTTAAGATATCATCCAACTTGGAAACGGTTTGTTGATTTATCTCAAAAATTAGGATCACCACTTGTGATGAGAATGAATTTGAATCAGCAGAGTTCAGAAGATCAATGGATTATTCACAAGAACTTAATGAAGTCTACTTCTCCTATTGTGGATTGTGGAGTTCATTATGTAGATATTATGTGTAAAATGACAAAATCTAAACCAAAATATGTTAATGCCATAGGTGTAAAATTATCTGATGAAATTAGTAATGATATGTATAACTATGGTCACTTACAATTGGTCTTTGAAGATGGATCAATTGGATGGTATGAGGCTGGTTGGGGACCTATGATAAGTCAAACTGCTTTTTTTGTTAAAGATGTTATTGGTCCGAATGGATCAGTGAGTATAGTCGAACCCTCTAAAAACACCAATATTAAATCATCTGAGGTTGATAGTCACACTAAAACAAATATGCTTTTGATACATAATCAAGAAAGAGATAATAAAGGAGTTTTTTTAAATCAAGATCAATACATTAATACTGAAGATGAGCCAGATCATGATGAATTATGCGAAATTGAACAAAGATATCTTCTTAAAGTTATTGATGAAGATTTGGATATTACACAAGACATGGTTGATGTTATAAATAGTATGAAAATAGTTTTGGCTGCTGATAAATCAATAAGGACAGGAAAACAAATTAAAATATGAGATTTGGTATTTTAATAATTATTTTATCATTTTTATCTTGTGAGGAAAATTCAAATTTAACTAATTGGCTCAAAGAAGACCCTTTTTTTAATTCGCAAAACCTTTTTTTAAACGAAAGATTTCCAAATTTAGTAATCTCAAATAATGGTACTCTTATAGCTACTTGGGGATCAAGTAAAGTTGTAGCTAAACGCAGTACAAATGGAGGACGATCATGGGGTAATGAAATAATTATATCTGACCCTGGATTTCATGGTGGTGGTACTTTGGTTGATGAAGTTACTGGCAATATATTTGTTTTTGTTGAAGAAGGTCATCCAATAAGTCCAATTCAGATTTATGTGAGCAATGATGACGGTCAGTCTTGGAAAAAACACGATACTAAAATAAATCGTGATGAAAATGGCAATTTACCATCCATGCACATGAATGAACATGGTATTACTCTAAAAAAAGGTAAATACTCTGGACGTTTAATTAGACCTTCAAGATATTATGGTAAAAACAATAGTGTAGAAGAATATAGTAATCATTACTCAAATGCAATATATAGCGACGATAGAGGTATGACTTGGCATACAAGTTCCCCATTTCCTGCATTTGGAACTGGAGAAGCAGCTATAGAGGAGCTTTCAAGTGGAATATTATATTATAATTCAAGAAGACATTATTCAAATGATGGATTAAATCCAAAAATGAGACATATTGCCTCAAGTAATGATGGTGGTGAATCATGGAAAGATTTATCTGTTTCAAAAGTTCTTCCTGACGGTGCTCAATTTAGAGATTATGGATTAATGGGTGGTTTAACTCGAATTCCATTGAATGATTATGATATATTATTGTTTAGCAATATAATATCTCTAAATAAAGAAAGTGGAAGAACTAATGGATATGTTTGGATAAGTTTTGATGGAGGTAAATCATGGCCATTAAAAAAATCTGTAGATAAAGGTAGTTTTGCTTATTCTTCAATGATTGCAGGACGACCAGGAACATCAACTGAAGGAATGGTCTTTTTATTATATGAAAGTGAATCAGGTGCTAAATTTGCACATTTCAACTTACAGTGGTTACTAAGCGGAGCAGATATTAAAAATTATCTAAAACTATAGACCAATGAATAAAAATTTAATCATTTTAATTCTTTTGATTTTGCTTATTTATTGCTCTAAAGATGATTCTGAGCCTGTAATTATAGAAAATCCAAGTTCTAATGTTTTCTATTATGGAGCAGATCTATCATACGTAAATGAGATGGAAGACTGTGGTGCTGTCTACAAAGATTCTAATGAAAATTTTAAAGATCCATATAAAATTTTTGCAGAAGCTGGTACAAACCTAGTGAGAATTAGATTGTGGCATAATCCAACTTGGACAAATTACTCTAACATTAATGATGTAAAAAAATCTATTCAACGTGCTAAATCTGAAGGAATGAATGTATTATTAGATTTTCATTACTCAGATTCCTGGGCAGATCCCTCTAATCAAGAAATACCAGCAGCATGGTTAAATCAAATAAATAACACAGAACTTTTAGGAGATTTAGTTTATAATTACACATTTGATACGCTTAATGAATTATATAATTCAAATCTTCTTCCTGAAATTGTTCAAATTGGAAATGAAATTAATGCTATGATTTTACAAAATGGAGAAGTAGAGTGGCCAATTGATTGGTTAAGAAACTCAGCATTAATAAACAAAGGAATTAAAGCTGTAAGAGATATTTCTAATCAAAAAAATAAAAAAATTGAAATCATGTTACACATAGCTCAGCCTGAAAATGCTTTGTGGTGGTTTGGTGAAGCTTTTAATGCGGGTATAACGGATTTTGACTGGATAGGGTTATCTTATTATCCTTTATGGTCAGAGTATAATTTAAATACGATTGATGTTCCACTAAAAAATTTAATTGAAACGTATGCTAAAAAATTAATGATTGTTGAAACAGCATATCCTTTCACATTAACAAATGCTGATTCAGCAAATAACATTATTGGCGAAAATGCTTTGATTCCTGGATATCCTGCTTCTCAGCAAGGTCAATTAGATTACTTAAATGATTTAAAAACAAAAATTTCTGAAAGTGGAGGACAAGGTATTATTTATTGGGAACCTGCTTGGGTTTCCACTAATTGTAAAACTCTTTGGGGTCAAGGATCTCATTGGGATAATGCTACTTTATTTGATCATAATAATAAATCTAACCTAGGAATGCAGTTTTATAATTCTTCTAAAAATTAAATATAATGATAAAGTTGTTCAGGTTAATTACTTTGTTGGAAGGAAGTTCTTACTTATTACTTCTTTTTATTGCAGTTCCACTTAAATATCTTGTGGGTGATGAATCATATGTTAAACTCCTTGGAATGCCACATGGTGTTTTATTCATTTTGTATATAGTATTTGCATTTGTTTTTCAAAAAAAAATTAAATGGAGTTTGATTAATTTTTTAATAATATTAGTTGCTTCAGTAATACCTTTTGGTACTTTTTATATAGACAAAAAATATTTAAGAAAAATCATTAAATCATGAAAAGATTATACACTCTTGTTTTGTTATTTTCATTTTTATTTATTTCAAATAAATCTTTCTCACAGGAACTTATTCAAGAAGACTACTACACGTTTAAAAGAGGAGATTACAATGGGATTGGAAAATGGTATATGGGTCGAGAGATTGCTTATGTTATGGGTTTTCAAGGGATTGGATGGTTGGAAAGATCTGAACGTGAAAAAGAAGAAAATGTATCTAGTTTGATTAAAAACATGAAAATTAAATCTAATGAAGTTATTGCTGATATAGGAGCAGGTTCTGGTTATCATGTATTTAGAATTGCTTCTTTAGTAACAAATGGGCTAGTTTATGCTGTTGATATACAACCTGAAATGTTAATGGCGATTGAAAAGACAAAAGAATTTAAAAAAGTTGAGAATATCAAAACTATACTCGGTACTGAAAAAACAGTTGAATTGCCTAAAAATTCAGTTGATAAAATTTTGATGGTAGATGTTTATCACGAGTTTAGCTTTCCAGTCGAGATGATTAACTCAATAAAAAATGCATTGAAACCCAATGGAGAGCTTTTTTTAATTGAATACAGAGCGGAGGATTTAAAAGTTCCTATTAAAAGAATTCATAAAATGACTGAAGAACAGGCTGTAAAAGAAATGAAAGCAGCAGGACTTGTTCTTAAGGAAAATATCGATAATCTTCCTTGGCAGCATTGCATGGTTTTTATAAAAAACAATTAATATTAATTTAACAATATGAAAGTCTTAGAACAAGAAATTATTGTTTCAAAAAAAGATTTAGATGATTTGAATCATGTAAATAATATGGTTTATATAAATTGGGTTTTAGACATTGCAAAAAAGCATTGGAATAATTTGGTAGATATACAAACAATAAAAAAATTTTATTGGGTTTTACTTGAGCATCAAATTAAATATATTAGTCCAGCATTTCTGGGAGAAAATATTAAAATTAAAACTTATATAGACAAAACTGAGGGAGTTAAATCAATTAGAATAGTGGAGATATATAATAATGAAACTAATAAATTACTAGTAAAATCTAAAACTACATGGTGTTTAATTAATTCACAAACTCATAAACCTAATAGGATTACCAATGAAATTAAACAAGCTTTTAAATAAAAATGCCGCATTGCTTTTAGTCGATATTCAAAAGGCATTTTTAGAAAAAGATTATCCTGGCATAATTAGAAATAATGAGGATGCGGAATTTATTTGTGGTAAAATTTTAAAAAAATGGAGAACCTTAGATTTACCTGTAATTCATGTCAGGCATAGTTCAACTAATCCGGAATCAAAACTTCATAAATCTAAACCTGGATTTGAATTTAATGATTATGTAATACCCTTAAAGACTGAGATAGTCTTAACCAAAAAAGTAAATAGTGCATTTATTGGAACTAATCTTGAGGATGTTTTATTTAAAGGTAATATTAACACATTAGTTATAGTAGGGATGACAACAAATCATTGTATATCAACAACAGTTAGGATGTCTGGAAACTTAGGTTTTAATACTTATTTAATTTCTGACTCAACAGCCTGCTATAATACTAAAGGATTGAATGGAGAAATTATTGACTGTAATACAATTTACAACTCAGCATTAGCTAGTTTACAAGAAGAGTTTGCAACTGTAATAGATTCCAAAGAACTATTTGATATTTTATAAATCAAGTTTACTCAAACGGAAATCCTCGATCTCTCATTAATGCTTCAATATTAGCGTCTCTTCCCCTAAATAGTCGGTATGCTTCAGCTGGGTCAATTGAGTTTCTTGGTGAAAACAGGTAATCAACTAATTTCTTAGCAACATCTTTGTCGTAAAAACCTCCCGGAGCTTCAGCAAACGCTTCAGAAGCGTCAGATGTTAATACATCTGCCCACATATAGCCGTAATATGCAGTTGCATATCCTTCTCCAGAGAAGACATGTCCAAAATGAGGAGTTCTATGCCTCATTGGTAATTCAGAAGGCATTTTTAGATCATCTAATGTTTCTTTTTCAAATTTATCAACATCTATATTTGATGGATCTGTTAAATGAAATTTCATATCCATAATTGCAGAGGCCAAATATTCAGTTGTTTCAAATCCTTGATTAAATGTAGAAGCTTTTTTTATTTTATCAACTAACTCTTTTGGCATTGGGTCACCTGTTTTGTTATGAATTAAAAACTGATTTATTACTCTATCTGTTGATAGCCATCTTTCCAAAAGTTGTGATTGGAATTCAGTATAATCTCTTACTCCACTGTTAAGTGTTGGATATTTAACGTTTGATGCAAAAAAGTGTAATGCGTGTCCAAATTCATGGAAAAAAGTTGTAGCATCGTCCCATGAGACTAGCAACGCTTCACCAGGCGCTGGTTTGACAAAATTGGAATTATTAGAAGCTAATACATTAGTTTTTCCATCCATAGTGGTGTGACTTCTGTATGTTGTAGCCCAAGCACCAGATCTTTTTCCTTGTCTTGCGTACGGATCTAAGTACCATAACCCGATATGTTCTCCAGAGGATTTATCTTGAACTTCCCAAATGTTTACATCTTCATGAAAAACAGGGATTCTTCCTTTTTCTAAAGCAATAAACTTGTAATTAAACAATTCACCCGCAACATAAAACATGGCATCTGTTAATTTATCTAACTGTAAATATTGTTTAACTTCATCAGAATCTAAATCGTATTTTAATTTTCTAACTTTTTCTGCATAGAACCTGTAGTCCCAAGGTTCTATAGTTATTTTAGGGTTGGAAAGCTTATTAGCAACTTTTTGCATATCAGCTACCTCTTCATCAACTCTAGCAATAGCTGCAGGCCATACTGCTTCCATTAATGCCATTGCATTTTCTGGATTTTTTGCCATTCTATCCTGTAATCTCCATTGAGCATAATTTTCATGACCTAATAAACCAACTCGTTCTTTTCTTAATCTTAAAATTTCAGCAATAATTTCATTATTATCAAATTCATCTCCATTATCTCCTCTTGAGTAGTAATTTTTCCAAACAACTTCTCTTAACGCTCTATTAGTAGAATAAGTTAAAAATGGATCCATTGATGATCTTGTATTAGTTATTGCATATTTATCTTCAAAACCTTTGTCTTGTGCAATTTTTTTAGCAGATTTAATAAATCCCTCTGACAAACCATCTAATTGAGATTCATCCAGGTAAGTAACATAATTTTCTTCGTCGTGTAAGACATTGTTAGAAAAGTCATTGTAAAGTTTTGATAGTTCTAGATTAATTTCAGCATATCTCTTTTTTTTATCGTTATTCAAAGCAGCTCCGTTCATAGCAAAACTTTTATAAGTTAAATCTAAAACTCTTTGTTGATCGTCTTCAAGAGGATTAATCTTGGATGAATTGTAAATAGCGCTTACTCTTTCAAATAATTTTTCATTTTGACTGATTTTTGAGGAATATTCAGAAAGTTTAGGTGCTAATTCTCCCTGTATCTTTCTAAATTCAGGGGTTGATATATTACTTGATAATATCCCGTAATATGGATAAACATCACTTAAAAGTTTTCCTGATCTCTCCATTTCTTCGATAGTATTTTCAAATGTTGGAGTATCTAAGTTATTAGCAATTTTATCATAATCACTTAGACTAATTTCCATTCCTTTAAGCATTGCTTCTTTTACTAACTCTGGAGACATTTTATCAAATGCAGGAACTCCACCAAATTCTAAACTTTTATTAGACCATTGTTTCATCATAGGGTTTGAATTATTACAGTTTACTAAAAATAGAGAGGTAAAAATGATTATAAATAAATTTTTCATAATTGAGATATTAATTAACGCTTAAATATATCATTTTAAATTAAAACCTTTAGGACAACTATGATAATTAGCTACAAAATGCTATTCAACAACATAATACTTCTTAAAACGTTGTTAGATCAATAAGATTTAGATAATCCTTATATTAGAATTATAAAATTAATTCTTAGTTAGATGAATAAAAATGAATAAAATTAAACCAATTAAACAAATTTATTCAAATTATTCTGCAGAGGACTTTAAGGTTTGGGAGTTGTTATACTTGAAACAGTTTAATATGCTTAGAGGAATTGTTTCTCAAGCCTTTTTAAATGGATTAGATTTACTTGATTTTAGTTCGTCAAAAATTCCTGATTTCATTGATATTAATAAAAAACTCAAAAAGTTAACTTCTTGGCAAATAAAAACTGTTTCTAATATTGCAGAACCAGTTTATTTTTTTTCTTGTCTTGCTAAAAAACAATTTACCTCAACTTGTTGGTTGAGAACTATCAAAGAAATTGATTATTTAGAAGAGCCAGATATGTTTCACGATGTTTTCGGTCATATCCCTTTACTTTCTAATCACACATATTCTGATTTTTTTCAAAAAATAGGTGAATTATCTTTAGAATTTATTGATGATGATTTTAAAATAAAACAACTTCAACGTCTATATTGGTTTACAATTGAATTTGGGCTTGTAAAAAATCAAGATACCTTTGATATTTATGGAGCTGGGATTATTTCATCTGAAAAAGAAATTAAAAATGTATACAGTGAAAACTCAATTAAAAAACCCTTTAATTTATCAGAAATATTAAAACAAGATTTTATAATTGATAAAGTTCAACCGATTTACTTTTTTATAGATTCTTTTGACCAACTTTTAGATTCTTTAGCTGAAATTCGAAAACTAATTAATTCTAAATCATAGTCAGACCTTCTTCTTTTAAATCATTAATTCTTATATTGAAGTATGAAAAAACTGATTTTTCTATTAATTTTAACTATTTCCTGTAACAACAATATTGAAATTAAACCTCAGGTCATAGCTTATTATGCTGGTGATGAGAAATCTATTGATGAATTTGATTTAAAGGGAGTTGATCAAATAATATATAGTTTTTTGCACCTTAAAGGAAATAAGCTGGCTATTGACGATAAAAAAGATAGTCTTACATTACTAAATGTTATAAATAAAAAAAAGAAATACCCAAAATTAAAAGTATTAGTTTCCTTGGGAGGTTGGGGAGGATGTGAGACTTGCTCTGATATTTTTAGTTCAAAAAAAGCTCGAACTGAGTTTGCAATTTCAACAGCCGATATAATAGAATCGTTTAATGCAGATGGAATTGATCTTGATTGGGAGTATCCAGGAATTTCTGGTTTTCCCGGTCATAGTTACAAACCTGAAGATCGTGAAAACTTTACAGACTTAATAATTCAGCTAAGAAAGTATATGAAAAAAGACCATATATTAAGTTTTGCTGCAGGCGCATCTAATAGATTTTTTGAAAATTCAATTGAATGGGATAAAGTAATGCCTTTAGTTAATAATGTCAATCTTATGACTTATGATTTTTATGGATCAGGCTCAACGAAAACAGGTCACCATACAGCACTTTCATCCAATGAATTTCAAAATAGATCTGCAGAATCATCAATTGAGGCATTAATAAATTTAGGTGTAAATCCAAAGCAAATATTTATAGGAGGAGCATTCTATATTAAAACATTTAAAAATGTTGAAAACATCAATAATGGTCTTAATCAAAAAGCAGAATGGAACAAGAGTTATAACCAAATAAATTTTGAAGATGTAAGATCTAATTTTAATTTTTATTGGGACAGCATAGCTAATGCTCCCTATGCATACGACAGTATAAATAAGATTTTCGCCACATTTGATGATCATAAATCAATAAAACTTAAATCTAAATATGCATTAGAAAATAATCTTGGAGGTATTATGTTTTGGCAACTTATGAATGATAAAAAACAAAATGGTTTATTAAAGACTATGGTCAATGAAATTAAAACTATTAAAGATTAATTTTTTACTAAATTAGGATTGCAATATGTATTATGAGATACTCATCAATTGATTTTTTAAGAGCTATTACTATGCTTTTTATGATTTGGGTCAATGATTTTTGGACTTTAATAAATATTCCAAAATGGTTGAAGCATGCTAATAGTAGTGAAGATTATTTAGGGTTTTCTGATATTATTTTTCCTTTATTTTTATTTATAGTTGGATTGAGTATCCCATTAGCTATTAAAAAGAGAATTGATCAAGGACAAAGTAATAATTCCAATTTAAAACATATAATGAATCGTTCTTTTTCATTAATAATTATAGGAGTTTTTATGGTAAATACTGAAAACGCACATAACGAAAGTATAATTATTGGTACTATCTATTGGAAATTATTAATGGCTTTTGGGATTGCTTTAATATGGATTGATTGGAAAAAAACCCCAATTAAAAATTATTTACATCGTTTTCTTAAAATAACAGGTTTATTAATTCTCATTTTTATAGCTCTAATATATAAAGGCGGTGTGAACGGTAGTCTATGGATGACTACACAATGGTGGGGTATTTTAGGACTTATTGGCTGGGCATATCTTCTAAATGCTGTCGTTTACTTATATTCAAAAAACTCCTTGCTTATTATGTTTTTATTATGGTTGTTGTTAATTTCTTTAAATATTATAAATCATTCAGAAATGGGGATAGAATTTAATGGCTTTTCAAAATATTTCTCAACCATTTTGACTGGAAATGTTCCTGCTTTTACAACTGCTGGCATAGTAGGAATTATGTTTTTAGAGAAATTTAAAAATAAATCTATTAAATGGAGCTATTTAAGTTTGATTATTTTGGGAGTTATTAATTTAATTTTCGGACTAGTAACTAGACCAATTTGGGGGATTTCTAAAATTCAAGGAACACCATCATGGTTGTTAATTTGTACTGGAATAGGTTTTTTACTATTCACTTTATTTTATTTTATTTCAAATCAAAAACCCCATACTAACTGGTTTAAAATAATTGCACCTGCTGGAACTGCTACTTTAACATGTTATTTGATACCTTATTTTATTTATCCTATTGTTGAGATTATTGGAATAAAAGCTCCAGAATTTTTAATAACAAATATTATTGGTTTAATAACATCTTTTCTTTTTGCATTACTAGTTGTTATCCTGACTGGTTGGTTTGAAAAAAAGGGATTTAAATTAAAGCTATAAAAATTATTAAATTTAGATATGATAAAAAAAATAATATTCGCAATATTTCTATGTCAATTTACTTATTCTCAACAGGTTTTAGACCTTAAGGACAGAGCTATATTAATTGAAAAAATACAAAAAGACAGGTTAGACAATCTTCTTCCTGATTTAATGTCAAAAAATGAAATTGATATGTGGATAATTATTACCAGAGAATATAATGAGGATCCTATTATCAAAACTTTATTGCCACCCACATGGCTTAATGCTAGAAGAAGAACAATTTTAGTTTTTAGCCATAATAAATTAACTAACAAAACTGAAAGTGTTGCAATTTCAAGATACAATTTTGGAAATAACATCAAATCAATTTGGAATAAAGAAAAAACTCCAAATCAGTTAATGGCGCTAAAAGAATATATAAAGACTAAGAATCCAAAAAATATTGGATTAAATTATTCTGAAAACTTTCCTCTAGTTGATGGAATTTCAAAATCAGACTACGAATTATTTTATAATTCTATGTCACCAGAAATTAAAAAAAAAATAGTTTCAGCCGAGAACTTAGGAATACAATGGATTGAAACAAGAACAAAACTTGAAAAAGAGATTTATAAGGATTTAGTAAGTATTACTCAAAATATAATTAACGAAGCATTCTCAAATAAAGTTATTAAACCAGGTAAAACTACAACTGATGATGTTGTCTGGTGGATGAGAGAAAAAGTGTTAGAATTAAAGTTAAAAACATGGTTTCATCCTACAGTTGATGTTCAAAGAAATGAACAAAGTGATCTTTATGCTTTTGATGGAAAATCAAAATATGATATCATTCAACCTGGCGATTTAGTTCATTGTGATTTTGGGATTTCTTACCTTACACTAAATACTGACTGTCAACAAATTGCATATGTTTTAAAATCTGATGAAAAGGAGGCTCCAAAATTTTTAATAAAAGCCCTAAAAGATGCTAATAAATTACAAGATATATTGACAAGTGAATTTGAGCTAGATAAAAGTGGAAACGAAATACTATTAAATTCATTGAAAATTGCAAAAGAAAAGGGTTTGGATCCACAAATTTATACACATCCCTTAGGGACATTTGGACACTCTGCTGGAACTACCATAGGAATGTGGGATTCTCAAAATGGTGTCCCAATAAAAGGAGATGTATTAATGAAATACAATACTGTTTATGCCATAGAACTAAACAATAAATCGTTTATAAGTGAATGGAATAAAGAAGTTAGAATAATGTTAGAAGAAGCTGGGTTATTTGACCAAAATGGTTTTAAATATATTAATGGAAGACAGAAAGAGTTTTTACTGATTAATTCTTTTGAAAAATAGAAGCTCTAATAATCTATTTAAATTCACTTAAAAGAAAATCTCTACAGCTTTTCTGGTTTTGATTGCACTAAGAATTAAGTTAAATTTAAGTTTGTGAGTGAGTAGAGAAATATTGTTGTACATGATGTATTGACAAAAAGTAATTTTACTTTTTATAATGAGGATGGTTCTGTGATTAATGTTTTAGCTAAATTTAAATAAATGAAATATATATACATATTGATCTTTTTTGTGATTGGATGTTCATCAAATGAAAATTTAGATGATAATTTCGGAATAGTTATTCATGGAGGCGCAGGCACTATCTCAAAAGAAAATATGACTTTAGAGTTGGAAGAGAAATATAAAAATGCTTTAAAGGAAGCAGTTGTAATTGGTTATGAAATATTAAATAACGGAGGAACTAGTCAGAAAGCTGTTGAAAAAACTATTAATTATTTAGAAGATTCTCCATTATTTAATGCAGGAAAAGGTGCTGTTTTAAATTTTGATGGTGAAGTTGAGCTGGATGCATCATTTATGGAAGGTGAAAATTTAAATGCTGGTGCTATTTCAGGATCTAAAAAAATTAAAAATCCAATATCAACTGCAATTAAAGTAATGAATTCTTCTTCTCATGTTATGCTTTCTGGAAAAGGAGCAGATGATTTTGCAATTGAACAGGATATGGAAATAGTTGAGCAGAGTTATTTTAAAACTGAAAGAAGAATTAATAGTTTAAAAAGAATTAAAAACATTGAAAAAAATAAAGTTTCAAACTTGCTTGACCATGATTATAAGAGACAAAAACTTGGAACCGTAGGATGTGTAGCTTTGGATAAGTTTGGTAATTTATCGGCTGGAACTTCAACTGGAGGAATGACAAATAAAAAATGGAATAGGATAGGAGATGCTCCGATTATAGGTGCAGGAACTTATGCTAATAATAATAGTTGTGCAGTTTCCTCAACAGGTTGGGGAGAATATTTTATTAGAGGAGTAGTAGCTTACGATATAGCTGCATTAATGGAATATAAAAAATACTCTGTTAAGAAAGCAGCAAAAACTGTGATAGGAAAAATTTCTAAAATGGGAGGTGATGGTGGTGTTATAGCTATTGATAATAAGGGAAATATAGCTATGGAAATGAATACTTCTGGAATGTATAGAGCTCATATAAATTCAAAAGGCGAGATAGATATTAAAATTTACAAAGAAACTAATTAACGTTAGATTTTTTATTGTAATACACCCAGAACCTTACTATTATACATATTTATACAAACACCTCCCGTCAATAGAAAACCGATCTTATTTGAGTAGGGTAGAGTCAATTAAAAATTACTATTGAGATTTTTTTGATTTTTTCTTTTAAACCAGCGACTTATAATCCTCGTAATAAGGTTAATAAGGTTTAGATAATTGTTATATTTAATTAATTATGAAAGTTTTTAAATCAATTTTAACTGGTTTGTTACCAATTCTAATGACAATAGTAGGAGTCTTTGCTATGGTCTTTGGAGAAAATGATGATTCACCTGGATTATGGCTAATAGGTCTTGTCATTATTGTTATGGCTTCATTGTATAACATAAAACGCAATTAAATAAACTAAAGCATAAGCATATCTTCTTCTTTTAATTCAGACACTCAGAACCTCATTGTTATACATACTTATTTTTATGAAAATAAAATACATATAAATAAAAGAAAATAAGCTTAAGTCTATTTTATTGGAAAGCACGACCTGGGATTTCAACTTCAAATTTTTCTATAAATCCTCTGTCTTGAAGAGTTACGTATACGGTTTTACCGTCTTTTCCTCCAAAAGTGATGTTTGATGGGTTTTTACCTTTTAGCATTATTTCTTTCAAAAGTTTACCCTCTTTAGAGAGTTTTACTATTGTGCCTTTTCCATGTCTTGTTATATATAAATTTCCATCACTATCACAACGCATGCCATCCAATCCAAAATCTTCGAATTTGTGAAATAGTCTTTTATTTGAAATGTTTCCCGTTGAATCTAAATCAAATGCCCAAACATTTCTTTGTACACTCTCATTTACATATAAAGTATTTTCATCTGGACTAACTTCAATCCCGTTAGTAGTACCCATATTTTCAGATAAAAGATAAAATTTTCCAGACTCTATTTTCCATATGTTGCCATTATTGTTTTTCCAACTTGGATCAGATGCAAAAAGTCTGTCATCGCAACAAATAGCTAGATCATTAGGTTGATTCAACAAAGAGTCATGGGCATAAATAGAGATCTCTTTTGTTTTTAAATCAATCTTTAGAACATTATGTCCAGTATAGTCTGCTAAAAACATTTTCTGATCTTTTCCAAAGCGAATGCCATTTGCAGTACTTCCTTTAGGAAGATGATCTATAAAAAGAGAAAAAATTCCATTTGAATCTACTTTTCCGATTGATCCGCTGTGTAATGGATTTACAAAATATAAATTTCCATTAATGTCTACTGCAGGTCCTTCCAGTCCTTCAGTATAATCTCCAACATAAACATAATCAACGGCTTGATATAGGATGTCTTTTTTATCAGAACATGAAATTAAAGTAATGTTTATAAAAAATAAAAATAAAATATTGTGAAATTGATTCTTCATCATAACTTTAATTAAATTTAATTAAAGTTATGCTAATATGAAAGTCTTTATTATAGCTATCTTTTTATCAATACTTTTTTATGGTTGTAATAAAATAGACTCTGATATAAAAACACTTAAAGTAAATAAAATCACAATAGGGAAGACTTTGAATTTTAAAACTATATCAAAGGCCCTTGAAAAAGAAACAAATTTACAATCGATAAATTTAGTGGGGTGGAAAGAATTTCCTTACAAGCCAAAAGTTGATTTTAGAATTGCACATATTGATAGTATAATGTTTTTAAAATTTTATGTAAATGAAAGTCATATCCTTGCGAAACGTTCTTCCCCTAATAGCGCTACTCATAAAGATAGTTGTGTGGAGTTTTTTATTGATCCAATAGGAGATGGGAATTATTATAATTTTGAGTTTAATTGTATCGGAACAACTCATTTAGCATATGGGGACAATAGACATCAAAGAACATTTGTTCCAATAGATTTAATTTCAGATCAAATAAGAGTTTGGTCTACTTTAGGGAATAAGACATTTGAGGAAAAATCTGGTAATTTTTATTGGGAAATGGTAATTCTAGTACCATCATCTATTTTTGTTAATAATGTCAATTTTAGCTTCACAAAATTAACAGCTAATGCAAATTTTTATAAATGTGGCGATGAAACCCAAAAACCACATTATTTAAGCTGGAATCCAGTTAAAACTTCTAAACCAGATTTTCATAGACCAGAATATTTTGGTAAATTAATATTTGAGTAATAAATTTACCATAATGCTTAGTAGTTTAAAAAAAGTATTTGATCTAAAAAATTAATTATTAAAGTATTTTTTTTATTAAATTATATTTTTTTTAATGATCAGATATTTTATTAATATAGTATGAACTACAATATGTTGAAAAACTTAAGGCTTACATTTTTTAGTGTTTTAGCTGTGGCTATGTTTTTAAGTTTAACTCAATGTAAAACTGTTGAAGATCCTGGAACACTTTTTTTACCTAAGGGCTTTGTGTCAACAGTGTATGTAGAAGGAATAAAGGAGAAAGTTAGGCATATGACTGTAAGCGAAAATGGAGATTTATATGTAAAATTAAGAAGGCAGGGAGATCAAGGTGCTATTGCAGCAATTAGAGATACTAATAGAGATGGAATTAAAGATTCATTAGTAAAATTTGGCAGTTATCATCAGCCTCAAAGAGGAAGTTACTCTACAGGAATCGAAATATATAAAGATTATCTTTACTTTAGTTCAGAGCTCACAGTTTATAGATATAAATTAGATCCAGATAAATTAATTCCTACTGGTGATCTAGAAATTATTGTTCATGACGATCATTCTCATGGATCTCATGAGCACATGGGTAAGCCTATTGCTATTGATGATAATGGTTATATTTATGTCCCTTTTGGCTCACCCAATAATGCTTGCCAAAATCCTAAAAGAACTCCAATGGTTCCAGGAGAGGACCCATGTCCAATTTTGGAAGATCATGCTGGAATATGGCGCTTTGATGCAGAAAAAATTGGGCAAACTCAAAAAGATGGAGAACTTTATGCTAGTGGTCTTAGAAGTATAGTGGCATTAGATTGGAATTCGGAAGATAAACACCTTTATTCAGTTGTACATGGAAGAGATGATTTGACAAGATTATGGCCAAATAAATTCAACCAGTTACAGAGTGCACTTCTTCCATCAGAAGAATTTGTTAAAATTGAAAAAGGTGATCATTTTGGATGGCCATATTGCTATTATGATCAAATTCAAGAAAAAAAAGTTCTTGCTCCAGAATATGGTGGTGATGGAAATATAATTGGTCGTTGTGATCAATATAAAGATCCAATTATTGGATTTCCTGGACATTGGGCTCCTAATGACTTAGTTTTTTACAAGGGAAATCATTTCCCTGAAAGATATAAAAATGGAGCTTTTATTGCTTTTCATGGTTCAACAAATAGATCTCCATACCCTCAATCTGGATATTTTGTTGGTTTTGTTCCATTCAAAAACGGTAAACCAAGTGGTGATTATGAAGTTTTTGCAGATGGTTTTGCTAAAGTTGACCCAATAGTTAGTGTAAAAGATGCTGTTTATAGACCTATGAGTGTTGCTTTTTCACCAGATGGCTCTATGTATATTGGAGAAACTGTGATGGGAAGAATATGGCGAGTGGAATTTGAGGGCGATCGAGAAAAGTTTGGAGATCAAGAATTAACAGAAATGTTAGAAAGAAAAAACATGAGTCATATAAGATCCCCTGATATTATTAATGACAAGATTACTTTAGAAGGTTCTAAGATTGGCCAAGGTGTTTATAATCAATATTGTATGGCTTGTCATCAATCTGATGGAAAGGGAGATTCAGGAAGATTTCCATCATTAGTTGATACAGATTGGGTTAATGGAGATAAGCTGAGATTAATTAATCTTGTTATAAATGGAATGAATGGACCTATAGAGGTTAATGGCGAACCTTTCGATGGGTTAATGCCACAACATTCATTTTTGAGTGATGAAGATATAGCAGATGTTTTGACTTATATTAGAACTAATTTTGGTAATAATTCAAGTCCTGTTAGTAATGATGAAATAGCAAAATTTAGAAAAACAAATAGTAGACTAAAAAAAAATTAAATAAATGAAAAAATTTAAACTGATAGTAATCATTTTTGGATTTGTCTTTTTCCAGTTAAAATCATACGCGCAAATCTCTAATGATAAGACTGTTTATGATATTTTGATTAAAAATGGACACGTTATCGATGCAAAAAATAATATAAATAAAATTATAGATATTGGGATTATTGAAAACAAGATTGCTTTAATTCAAAAAAACATTTCAGTAAAGTCAGCTCTTAAGACTATTGATGCAAATGGTCTATATGTAAGTCCAGGATTAATTGATATTCATAGTCATAATTTTCATGGTACAGAACCAAATAATTATTTGAGTAATAGTTTTGATGCTCTTCCACCAGACGGATTTTCATTCAGGTCTGGAATTACTACAATTGTTGATGTTGGAGGAGCTGGCTGGCGTAATTTTAAAAATTTTAAAGACCAGATTATCAATAGGTCTAAAACAAGAGTGTTATCATTTTTGAATATTATAGGATCAGGGATGAAAGGGGGTGCAATAGAACAGAATCTTAGTGATATGGAACCTGAAAAAACAGCAGAAACTGTTAAAAAGTTTCCTAGAGAAATAGTTGGAATAAAGTTAGCCCATTTTAATGGATATAATTGGACACCTGTTGATAGATTAGTTGAAGCAGGAAGATTAGCTAACGTCCCGGTAATGATAGATTTTGGTGGAAGTGATCCAGTGCTTTCATTGGATAAATTGTTATTGGAAAAATTAAGACCTGGTGATATTTTTACACACACATATGCTAATGTTAGGGGTAGAACACCTATAGTAGATGAAAACGGGAAATTAAGACAATATATTATTACTGCTCAGCAAAAAGGAATTGTATTTGATGTAGGGCATGGTGGGGGAAGTTTTGTATTTGAACAGGCAATACCTGCAATCAACCAAGGACTAAAACCAAACTCTATCAGCACGGATCTTCATACTGGAAGTATGAATAGTGGAATGAAAAACATTGTTAATGTGATGTCAAAATTTTTAAATATGGGAATTGAAATAGATGAAATAATCAAGTTAACTACATGGAATCCAGCTAAATATATTAAAAGAACTGATTTAGGACATTTAAGTGTTGGGGCTGAGGCAGATATAACATTGTTAAATTTAAGAGAGGGAAAGTTTGGTTTTATTGATACACAAGGCAAAAGAATGGAAGGAAATAATTTATTAGAATGTGAATTGACAATAAAAGCTGGGGAAATAGTATATGACCTTAATGGACTTGGAAGTAATGATTATTGGAAAAAATAAATTTATGAGCAGAATAACAAAAATTTTACTTGGATTATCAATAGTTTTCTTATTAATTACTATTTGTCTTTTCTTTAGTGATCAAGTTAACAAAACAGGTCCATTTCTGATTTTATTTTTTCTATTTCTTGCATTAGGAATAAGAGGTATAGATCGCTTCAAAGGACTCTCTTTTACTGTTTTGATTTTTGCTGCAGTTAGTCTTTCAATGTATTACCCTCAATCATTTGTACAAGTTGGAGATTTTCAATTAAAAAAATTAATTGTTCCGTTGTTACAGGTTATTATGTTTGGTATGGGAACAGCAATGAGTTTTAATGATTTTTATGGAGTTATTAAAATGCCAAAGGGTGTGTTTGTAGGATTGATTTGTCAATTTAGCATAATGCCTGTATTAGGATTTACCCTTGCTACAGCCTTCGATTTCCCTGCTGAAATTGCAGCAGGAGTTGTTTTGATAGGATCTTCTCCAAGTGGACTTGCATCAAATGTTATGGCGTATTTAGCAAAAGCAAATATTGCTTTATCTGTTACACTTACTGCTGTAGCAACTTTGATTGCCCCTTTTATGACACCTATTTTAATGAAGTATCTCGCAGGTTCTTTTGTTCCTATTGATTTTGTTTCAATGATGATTAGTATTGTTAAGATTGTGATATTACCAATTGTTATAGGATTAGTATTTAATCATTTTTTTCATGGTAAGGCAAAATGGCTAGATCAAACAATGCCAATAATATCCATGGCAGGTATTACATTAATTATTATGATAATTACAGCAGCTGGAAGAGATGATTTGTTAACTATAGGAATGTTATTGATTATTGCGGCAATTATTCATAATTTAATGGGATATTTACTTGGCTACTGGGGATGTCGTTTACTTAAAATGAAAGAGCAAGACTGTAGAACAATAGCTTTAGAGGTTGGGATGCAAAATGGAGGATTAGCTTCTGGAATAGCTTTAGAGATGGGGAAAATATCAACTGTTGGGCTTGCTCCAGCGATATTTGGTCCTTGGATGAATATTTCAGGTTCATCGCTTGCTACATGGTGGAGAGACAAAGATCCAGAAAAAATTAATAAATAAATTATCTAAATGAATAAAATAAAAATAATAATCTATCTGTTTTTTCTTTTTTGGATGATCATTCCTTTAAAGGCTCAGGGTCTTAGTTCATCTGAAATAAAATTCTTAACAAATAAATGGCTAGGAGAGCGTTTTGATGATGGTAGACCAAAAGTTTCAAATGGGGTGTTAGAAAGAATGAAACGAGTATCTATTGAGGAAGCTTGGGGAGTTTTAAGAAATGAAGGTTTTCATAATCAATTTGACGGTGGATGGAAACCATTACATGATGATGTTACTATAGTAGGTAGAGCCTTAACAGTTCAGTATATGCCAAATCGTCCTGATGTCTCTGAGCAAATAAATAACAAAGGTCTTAAGGAAGGAGAAATAGGTAACACAAATTCATGGCCAATTGATAGACTAGTAGAAAATGACGTATATGTTGCGGATGGTTTTGGGAAAATTGTGGAGGGTACATTAATAGGTGACAATTTAGGAAATTCCATATACGCTAAAACAAAAACTGGTGTTGTCTTTGATGCTTCTAGTAGGGATATGGAGGGTCTCTCTAAAATTGAAGGGTTTAATGCTTTTGTTAGAGATTGGCATCCTTCATTTTTGAAAGAAGTAATGCTTTTAAGTATTAATGATCCAATAAGAATAGGATCCGCCACTGTAATGCCTGGTGATGTGGTTTTAGCTAAAAGGGAAGGCGTTATTTTTATTCCTGCTCATTTAGCTGAGAAAGTAGTTATAACATCAGAGGTTGTAAGATTGAGGGACATGTTTGGAATTACTCGTTTGAAAGAGGGAAGATATACACCTGGACAAATTGATAATAAATGGTCAGAAGAAATTGAAAATGATTTTTCAAAATGGATTAGAGAACATATTGATAAGCTTCCCGTTCCTAAGGAACAAATCAAAGAATTAATTAAGAAAAGAATGTGGTAAAATATTATTAACAACAAAAATATAAATTATGAAAAGTAACGAACAAAGAAGATCGGTTTTAAAAAAAATATTGATGTCTTCTACAGCTTTTTTTGGAATTGGAACTGTAACTGCTTCACAACAAAAACCTGTCAAAAAGGTAGTTGGAAAAATTATTAAAGATCAAGATATTCCTCTATTTTCTGGTGCTGTAAGACACGGAAACACTCTTTATATTGCTGGAAAGGGAGCTCATTTTGATGGAGATATTAAATCTCATACTGAACACGTTCTAAAGGAATTGCGAAAGGAGTTAGAACGTAACGGATCCTCAATGGAACAAGTTTTAAAAGTAAATGTTTATCTAGCAGATTTAGCAGATTATAAAGGTATGAATGAAGTTTATAGAGGGAAATTTGGTTCAAAACCACCTGTAAGAACAACTGTTGCTACTTATGGTGGAGTTCCTGGAAATTCTTTAGTCGAAATGGACTGTATTGCTGCTGTTAAATAAAAAAAATACTATGATAAATCGAAGAAAAGTAATTAAAAACTTAGCATCACTTCCTTTTATAGGTGCATTTTTAGGGTCTAATACATTGTCAGCTAATCCTGAAACTGCTGCTGTTATATCAAATGTTCGAAGAGATTTTTTTAAAGAATTAGGGCTTAGAACGTTTATTAATGCTGCAGGAACCTATACATCTATGACTGGATCACTAATGTCAAAGGAAGTTATTGAAGCTATTAGTTATGGAGCTTCTGAATATGTTAATTTAGATGAATTACAAGATAAAGTAGGAGAAAGAATTGCTGAATTGCTGAATTGTGAATATGCAACAGTTTCATCTGGAGCATTTGGAGCGATGAGTATTGGGATGGCTGGAGTAATGTGTGGAATGGATTCACAAAAAGTAAAGCAACTTCCTAATACTGATGGATTAAAAAATGAAGTTATTTTGCAAGAATCACATACTATTGGATATGCTCAAGCACTTACAAATGTTGGTGCAAAACTGGTAAAGGTTAAAACTGTAAATCAACTAGAAAAATCAATTACTAAAAAAACAGTAATGCTTTGGTTTTTAAATGCAAATACAGATCAAGGTGAAATAAAACGGGAAGAATTTGTCGCTTTGGGAAAAAAACATAATATTCCAACCTTTATTGACTGTGCGGCAGACGTTCCGCCAGTTGAAAATTTATTTAGGTTTACAAAAATGGGATTTGATTTGGTTGCCTTTTCTGGTGGAAAAGGACTTCGTGGACCTCAAAGTTCAGGGCTTTTACTAGGAAAGCGAAAATATATTGAAGCAGCCAGATTGCATACTCCACCTAGAGGAGAAACTATAGGCCGCGGAATGAAAGTTAATAAGGAAGAGGTGCTTGGTATGCTTGCTGCTCTTGAAATATACTTAAATAAAGATCATAAAAATGAGTGGAAAATGTGGGAGTCACAAATACAATTGATTAGTGATGCTGCTAATTCTGTAGATGGGGTAAAGTCTGAAATACATGTACCTAAACATGCTAACCATGTACCTAGTTTAAGAATAAAATGGAATCAGAAATTAGTTAAAATAACACCTAATGAAATGCGCAGGCAATTGCGTGAAGGACATCCATCAATACAAACAGTTGGTAATGATAACATATTAGGAATTACAACTTGGATGATGGTTCCTGGACAGGAACGTATCGTTGCCAAAAGAGTTAAAGAAATTCTTATAAACGCTACATAAATTAAAATCAAATGAATAAATCAATTATACTTTCTCTTTTCATTGCCTTAATGAGTTGTAATTTAAATTCTGTTGATAATAATTATGATCCAGAATCAAAGTTAAAAGAATTAGGTGTTGAACTATCTAATCCTTCAAGTCCAGTTGCTAACTATGTGAATGTTGTACGATCAGGGAATTTACTTTTTCTTTCTGGAAAAGGACCCTTAAAAAATGATGGAAACTATATAAAAGGAAAAGTTGGAATTGATTTAACTATTGAACAAGGATATAAAGCTGCACGTCTTACAGGAATTAATCAATTATCTGTACTTAAATCAACTTTAGGTAATTTAAAAAAAGTTAAGAGGATTGTAAAGGTATTTGGAATGGTTAATTGTTCATCAGAATTTACAGACCATCCAAAGGTCATTAATGGATATTCTGACCTTATGGTTGAAGTCTTTGGTCAAAAGGGAAAACATGCTCGTGCTGCTGTAGGTATGGGTTCACTTCCATCCGATATTGCTGTAGAAATTGAAATGATAGTTGAAATAGAATAAAGATGATGACAAAAGTAGTTACATTTGGTGAAATTATGTTGCGTTTATCTCCTCCAGGATTTTTACGCTTTTCTCAAACTAATTCATTTGACATAATTTATGGAGGAGGAGAATCTAATGTCGCTGTTTCTTTAGCCAATTATGGAGTCCCTGTAAGGTTTGTAACACGTATTCCTGAAAATGACATTGGTCAATCTGCAAAAATGGAAATGCGTAAGAGAGGTGTAGAAACTGAATTCATGATTTATGGAGGTGATCGTTTAGGTATTTATTTTTTAGAGACAGGTGCTGTAAGTCGTGGTAGTAAGGTTGTTTATGACCGTGCTCATTCTGCCATGTCTGAAATCCAAACAGGAATGATTGATTGGGATAAAGCTTTTGATGGTGTAGAATGGTTTCATTGGACAGGAATTACACCTGCTATTTCACAATCTGCAGCTGACGCATGCTTAGAGGCTGTTAAAATTGCTCATAAAAAAGGAATTACTATTTCCACTGACCTTAATTACAGAGCAAAACTTTGGAAATATTGCGATAACTCTCAACGAGAAAATATCATGACAGAACTAACATCCTATTGTGATATTATACTTGGAAATGAAGAAGATGCTGAAATGCACTTTGATATTAAACCTGAAGGTTTAACAGTTCAAACACAGGGGAAAGAAGTTAAGGCTGAAGCTTTTCTATCGGTATGTAAACAAATGATGAAAAAATTCCCAAAAGCGAAAAAAGTAATTACAACCCTAAGAGGTTCTATATCAGCTTCACACAACACATGGGCTGGAGTTATGTATGATGGAACTACAATGTTAAAAAGCCCTCAATATCAAATTACAGATATTGTTGATAGAGTAGGTGGGGGTGATTCATTTATGGGTGCATTAATTTATGGTTTATTAGAATTCCAGAACAATGATCAAAAAGCTCTTAATTTTGCAGTAGCTGCATCATGTTTGAAACATACGATTAAAGGAGATGCTAATTTGGTAACTGTAGATGAAGTTAATAAATTAGTAGAAGGAGATTCATCAGGAAGAGTAGCAAGATAATATTATGGCAAATTTCACAAGAATAGAGGTTTTTAATAAAATGAATCAAACAGGGTTAGTTCCTTTGTTTTATAATTCAGACATTGAAATATGTAAAAAAGTTGTTACCGCTTGCTATAATGGTGGAGCAAGACTTCTAGAGTTTACAGCAAGAGGAGATTTTGCTCATGAAGTTTTTACGGATTTAAATAAATTTGTAATTAAAAAATTTCCAGAAATGATTTTAGGTACTGGATCGGTAACAGATGCAGCAACAGCCTCTTTATATATGAGTTTAGGATCAAACTTTATAGTTACTCCAGTTTTAAGAGAAGATATTGCAATAAACTGTAATCGTAGAAAAGTAATGTGGTCACCTGGGTGTGGCTCACTTAGTGAAATAGCAAAAGCTGAAGAATTAGGTTGTGAAGTTGTTAAGTTATTTCCTGGTGGCACTTATGGCTTTGGGTTTGTGAAAGCCATTAAAGGTCCTCAACCATGGACAAATATAATGCCAACAGGAGGAGTTTCTCCAAATAAAGATAATTTAGAAGCTTGGTTTAATGCTGGTGTTACCTGTGTTGGAATGGGCTCTAAATTAATCACTAAAGATTCTAATGGCGATTTTGATTATAAAAGAATAGAAGAATTAGTAAAATTTTCCATAGAATTTATTAAAGATTATAAGCAATAATTGTACAGTCAAAGACAATATAAGTAACGGTTATATATTTTTAAATAAAACTTTCAAGTCTTTTAAAAACAGAAATTTATAGTTTTTTTTAAAATATGATGTAAGTATTATTAATCTTAAAATACTAGTACAGCAAGGTAAAATCATAAAGCAAACTCATGGGTCGTACAGAAAACATAATTAATAGACACGGAGTTAAGAGATAACCCCCCAACGATCATTCAGTCCCCTAAACAAAACAGCCTCAAACACTATGGCTTAATGTTCTTACATACAGTGATTTAAAGGAGTTAAAGTATGTAACTACTATTAAAAACAGAAATTTATAGTTTTTTTTAAAATAGAACTATTTTTATTATAATTTAAACATATTATTTTTTTAAATTTAAATATAAACTTTCAAGTATGAACAGTTCAAAGTTTTTTTTATTAAATATTTTTTTTCTCTTTTTTTTATCACTGTCTTTTTCGCAAATTAAGATTGATTTAGAAAAAAAAACTAAATTTTCAATAAAAGATTCACTCAAAATTTATGTTGATTTAACAGAACTTTCAGATTCATTTACTGATCAAGAAATTTTCGGAAATAACGAAAATGATTTTGAAATAACATTAGAAATAAGTGCTGATGGGAAAAGGATAGAGCAAGACTATGAAAGATCTAAAAATGAAGACCACTATAAATCAAAAGAAGTTTATATAAATTTTACAGAAAGACTTACATCTAATTTGGGTACAAATACAATAAAATTATTAAGAGATGAAAATAATAAGTACTTATTCTATTATTTTTCGGAGTCGACAACAGCAGACCTTTTTAGTGTTAGAAGTCCCGAATATCTAGAAAATATAAGAATATTAATAAATAATAATTCAAATTTAAATGCAGATTATTTTGGAATTAAATCAACAGATTCAGAAAGTTTAAAGCTTGGAGAAGGTAGCGAATTTAATATAGTTCCATTCGATCAAACATTAGCTCCAAGAGAAAAACTAATGTATATTTCAAAAAATGTTAAGAATAATTTAACGGAGAAAATTTATGAAATTAATAAAGATCTAATTTATGAAAATGATAGACTAGGTCAGAGACAGTTTCCCGCACATTTAATTCTAGAAGATTTTGATAGTGACGGACAAAATGAATTGTTGGCAAGAATTTATGACTATTATGTAGGTGATTCTAATCAAGTCTTAACTTCAGAAGAAAAAGACAGGATGTTATCAAGAATAGCAATTTTTGAAAGTAATTCTACGAACGACTCCATTGTATATAATTTAAAATGGAAATATGATGAAAAATCTGAAGGAACTAATTTACATTCAATTGATTTAAACGGAGATGGTTATAAGGACATAATAACCAAACCTGATGTTTTTCATGGTTTGGAAGCTAATAAACCAAAATATTATGGAGAAGTTTTTCATAGACCAAATTACACATTTACAAATAATGGTAACGGTTCTTTTTTAGTTGATTCTTTAAACGTTATTCCAAATATTAATCCAAATAATTTATTACAAGGAGATAATGACTCTCTTTTAGAACTTATTTACGTTGGTCTTGATAATATTGGAAAGAACCCGAAAGTATACATTACAGAAAATATTAATGGAGAATTTATTGAAGATGGTGTTTATGATTTTTCATCTATCTACAATGAAAATATTGGAGGCATAAGAAATATTGACTTTAACAATGATGGTGATCAAGATCTACTTTTTTTTGGATCATCTACTGATTATGATGGTGAATCATATGATTCAACTAAAGATGATATTAGAAACTATTCCTTGTCAGTATCATTATCAAAAAATGGAAAAATCAAACCTGATTTAAATAATATTTCAGTTCTTGCTCAATTTCAAACACCATTTATGATCGGTTGGGAGGGTGATCCAATAGATGTCATAGATTTTAATGGTCATAAGTTAATTATATTATGGTTAATTAGAAATGGAAGTTACTATGGGGAAGTAACTGAGGGTGTTCCTGCAAGTATGTTAAAGGCTTTTACATTTAAAAATGAACAAATAACTGACGTAACTAATGAAGTTTTTCCTAACAATATAAATGAAAGTTATTACTCACTTGGAAATCCTCCAAATTTTACAGATGTTAATAATGATGGAAATATTGATATTGTATTTAACCAAGGTTCATGGACATTAAATGATGAAGATAATTATTCTATTCCTGTTTTTTTAAATATGGGTAATTATTTCGAACCAAGATATTTAGCAAATTTTCATGACTATGGAGGTTTCGAAATGTTTGATATTGATTCAGATAATAACTTAGAAGCATATCTTGAATTAAGAGATGTGCATAAATATGGTGTTCAAAATAGATTAAATGAAATTTATTCTTGGTATAATTTAGTTTTTAATGATAAAGATTTAGACGGAATTATTGATTCTAATGATAATTGTCCAGATGTTTATAATCCTGATCAGATAGATTCAGATGGTGATGGATATGGTGATAAATGTGAAAATGATGATGATGGTGATGGAATTTCAGATATTATAGATATTAGTAGACACAAAATCAAAATATTAAAATCTGACTTTCCAAGTAGGCAAGCAATTGCAAATACTCATTCGGATGTATCTAGTTCTTTAGTTTATAAATCATCAGATAAAATATATTTTTTAAGAGCAGGTGTTACAGAAAATGAAAATGTTAATAGCATTGAAGATGTTCCTTCATCTCCCGCCATTGGTCTTAAAAAAGATAATGATGGTTGGAAATTAAATAAAGTCTTTGACAAAATACAAACTTGGGTACCTAGAAGCTATCAAATAAAAAATAATACAATATCTATTAATGATGGAAATGAAATTGGAAATAATGATAATGACGAAAATCGTTGGAAAGGACCAGTCTATCAAGGATATATTAAAGATAATGGAGATATTGATTGGTTTAAAGTCAATGAAGATAAGCATGCTGGTTTCCAGCACGGTATTTCATCAGGTGATCTTAATAATGATGGAAATATTGATGTAGCTACTTCTCCAGGTTATTATGATAAGTCTAAAGGAAGAAGAATTTTTTCAATTTGGTTGAATAATGGAGATGGAACTTATGATTGGAATGAAAGTTTGATTGAAGATATTGAAGAAAAAATGCCAAGGCCTTTTGGATTCGAAATTGTAGATTTTGAAAATGATGGGTTTTCAGAAATTATACTCGGAGGAAACGAAATTGGAAATCAACCTAACATAATTACAATATTAAAGATAAATTCAAATGGAAAATTAGAAATAGAAAAAGAAATTTCAGACCAAAATCTTTTGTGGAATATTGGTATGATGACAACATCAATAAGAACTCATGACATTGATAATGATGGAGATTTAGATATAGTTGATTATCGAGCTGATGAATCTGGTGAAGGATTTGGTATATGGATAAACAATGGAAACACTTTTAATCCATATTTCTCAACTTTTTTTGAGGCACCAAATTTATCTTCGAGTGAATTTGATGTTTTTGATGCAAATGGTGACGGTTTTTTAGATATTCTCTTGAGACCTAATGGCTATAATCCATATTTTAGAGAAAAACCTGAAGAATATAGGGCTGAAGTTAATAACGGAATAAAACTTAACCAGTTAATTTGGATAAATGATGGTACTGGAAAATTTAATAATTACAGAGATGAGCAGTTAAAAATTACAGGAAATGTTGAAGATCAATTATTTCATCCTAAATATGCTATTCCTTACTCAGACAAAGGAATTTTACATTTTATAGCTGTTGATGGTATTGGTGATCCAGACATTGATGGAGATCCAAATTACTATTTTAATGTTTATGATATTAAAGTTGATATTAGAAAAAATGATACTGATAATGACGGCGTATTAGATAGAGATGATAACTGTCCTGTAACTTATAACGCTGATCAAAGCGATATTGATGGAGATGGTATTGGAGATGTTTGTGATGATGATATTGATGGTGACGGTGTTCTAGATTTAGATGATCAGTGTCCTTTCACAAACTCTGATGAAACGGTAAATGAAAATGGATGTTCAGAAACAGATTCAAATATTGATAATAGTTCAGGACTTATTGTAGCAAACAATCAAATTGGAAAAAAATTCTTGACAGACTTATATTCCTTTGAAATTCAAGAAGGTGACTGCCCAAGTACTGAAGATGATATAGCAAATGGGAATTGTTTTAACTGTTCTACTAGGTATTTTATCTGGGAAGACAATTACATCATATTTGATTATAATAATGATGGAAATGATGATTTATTTGCTTTTTTAATTAACGCTAGTGAGGACGGTATTTTTGGAACTGATGAAAATCCAACTGGAAAACTTATGTTTTATGACAACTATCTTTCAGGGTCAACTGAACCTCAGTATTTTGAAAGTGAGATAGTATGGGGAGGTTGGTTAGACGTTAATGACTTTAATGGAGACGGATTTTATGATATTTTAGTTACAGCTAATAACAGTCACGAAGTAAGTAAAGTGACTAATGAGCAGTTTGAAAATATTCCTTTTGAAATATTTTTCTTTGACTCTAACGGGTTCAGCGAAAGAAAAGTATTAGAAATGGAAAATGCTTCTTCAAATGGTCCTATGTCCGGTGATATTGATAAAGATGGTGATATAGATATTATACAACCAAAAATTAAAACAGATGAAGACAAAAGGTCTTATGTACTAGTTAATGATGGAAATGGAAATTTTTCTCAAAATTTTCAATTTTTAACTGAAATTGAAAATAAGCAAGAAAGATTAGAAATGAGCGATCATGGACAAATACTTTTCGATATAAATAAAGATGGCTGTTTGGATTGGGTCGTTCCTGTAATGAATAATGGAAAATTCGTAATTGAAGATGGTAAATTAATAGAAAAAGAAATTGATGGTGGTGGGCCAACTGAATATGATGACTTAATATATATTAATGGAGAATATTTGAAATCTGGATCAAGAATATTATGGGGTGATTGTAGTGGTAATTATAGTTTTGAAAACTCATATTATTTTGATCAACATCAGGATTATCTTCTTTCTGAGCTAAATAAATATAATTTAGAAAGTTTATATGGTGCCTTAAGCTACAATGTTTTTGACTATAACAGTGATGGTGTAAACGATATAATACTTTCTAAAAACTATGGTAATAGAGCAACTGGTCTTCAGTTATTTAAAGGAAATTCTGATGGTTCATATTCTGATGTAACACAAG
>Ga0222718_10000572_pt1 | contig 37683 bp, 30 predicted proteins | sample C33_27DmetaG_FD_165045 | JGI IMG/M metagenome (GOLD analysis project Ga0222718, IMG submission 165045) | Estuarine water microbial communities from San Francisco Bay, California, United States - C33_27D | ecosystem: Environmental > Aquatic > Marine > Unclassified | place: USA: California...
TCGCCTGGTTGAAGTATCTGCGGCGATTGGGGATGCGTTGGGAGTATCATGCTTTTTTGTTTGAAGGGTTCTGGCAACTCGGCTGCGTGTTCACTATTCTCAAAGGGTTATAGGACAAGCTCTAATCATTTTCTTATCCATAATGAACGATACAGTCATGGTTAATAGCCATGATTGACGGCTGTTATTCTTGCGTGTTTAATCGAACCTCGAGCGCCCAACCTTCTGTTCGCCCACTCTGCTTGTGGTAGAGGTGTCCAAACACCAGATTGTTATTTGTAATTCCAGTACAGCGATGCAGGATCAGGTCATCCTGCTTGATATTGCTATCGGCTAACAGATCGGCAATTAAGAACACCCCACGTCCTGGCACCCACAACCACGCCCCTTCTGAAGGTGAGTAGCCACAGACTATCGTTCCATCTGAATTCATGCCCTTGATGATATTTCCTCGATAGCCAGCTTCCTGTTCAACAATAGTCTTTGAGTGCCTCTCGAAGATCGCCAATTCATTGCTATTTGAGAGCGTCCCGGTGAGGAGTTCTCCATCTTGTGAAATTGCCACAGGGATAAATTTCTCGTTGGCACGGGATGCCAACTCCAAGTCCTGGAAACCCTCCTCACGTCGGTAGAGAAAATAGGATCGCTCCTGCTCCCCGTTGACATCAATTATCCTCCAACCTACGGCGGTGGAGCCATCCCAAGTCCCATCAATAAATCCGAGATCACTGTAAGTGATCCCATCCGTTTCAAACTGTTCGATGCCGGTTTGAGGTGTCCAGCGAGCCAGAGATGGCAGCCCTAATGGGCCATAATTTTCTCCCCAAAGGCATTCGCCGTTTCCACACATTTGCCTTGGCCGGAATGACGAGCGAAAATTAAGCTGCCGCCACTCATCCTTCTCAAATAACAATGTCTCGCCGCTCATTTCTCGACAAAGAATCCGTGAGCCATCGGGAGTCGTATCGACAGCCTGGAAAATTGGAGACAATGACTTTGTGAGATATTCAAAGCCCTGCAGATTACTCCACCGGAATCCTCTCCATCCTCCAGACGATGACTCCTTGCAGTCACCAATGACAACTAACTCCCCATTCACAAGAGCACCAGCTTTAGGCACCAAAACATTAAGCGGAGAATCGGGGGAAAACTTTTCAAAACGGATTACTTCGACGATAGTATCTTGCTGAAGTAATTCGTCCGGTTCGGTCGAATGGGTTTGGACTGACGCCAGTCCTGGCAGGGGCAAGGAAGGCTCCGAAACATCAAAAAAGGAAAATGCAGCCAAGCCCACAATCATGAGCAAAGCAAACGCGACTAAATATCGATTCTGCTTAAAAATAAACTTCGTTGTCGACTGAGAATAAAACTCAGCAGATGTATCGGCCTGCGATATCATGTCGACCAGAGGCAATAAGCGATGGCCTCGAGACTCTAGCTCGACCACCGGTATGATCTCAGATGTTGTTCGAGACCTTTCATCGGGGTTCCGAGCGAGCATCTGCTCAAGAAGCAAATCGATGCGTTTTGACAACCCGGGACAATGTGAAAGAACCGAAGGGGTAGATTCTCCCAACATCGCCCGGGTTTTTTTCAGTGGATTGTTGTATCGCTCATGTGAAAACGGCGTTACCCCTGTCAGCAACTTGTAAAACGTGACACCCAAGCTATAGATATCTGCACGATGATCGACTGAACCCGAATCCAAAGCTTGCTCGGGAGCCATATAATCCAGCGTGCCCATTACTTGGCCGGTGCGAGTTAACTCATCCTCCTCAAACAATCCTCCGATTTGAGCTAACCCGAGGTCGAGAATTTTGACCTGACCGTCGCGCGTCAACATTATATTGGAAGGCTTGATATCTCGATGAACGAGACCTTGCTCATGGATATATTGCAGACCAATTGCGGCCTGTCTGATGACTTCGCAGGCATCGGAAATGGATAATGTTCCCGATTGACGAATGAGCGACGAAAGATTGACACCTTCCATCATTTCCATCACTAAATACGGCTGACCGTCCGCTTCTCCGGCATCCAACGCACGAACAATATTAGGATGATCCAATTTCCCAATGGCTCGCATTTCACGCTGGAAACGAGCGACTGCTTTCGGGTTCTTCATCCGGTTGGCCGGGAGAGTTTTAAGGGCAACCTCTTTGTTGAGAGAAATATTGATCGCCCGGTAGACAGCCCCCATGCCGCCAGATCCTAAATGTGCGATCAACCGATAATTACCGATCAAACTTCCCACGCGATTCTGATCATCGCGGGAGACATAACCAGTTTCTAAAGAAGAATAGTCCAGAAGATGAGTCGCGGCGGCAATTGCCTGCTCACACTCACCTTCCTGAAGATAACTCCACTCACTCTCGGGCAGAGGCTCTTGTAGCAAATCGATGTAACCATCGAGTTCGTCGATCAAGCTATGCAACGACACCGTCGACGGATCCTCTGCGTTGGCGGCAGTACCGTGCTGTTCTTCGTAGTCAGCCAGTAATTTGTCGATGTAATCGGTCATAAGAGATTCCAGGAGTTGGGAGCAGATCACTCCCCGGCGACTCGCGACGGAATACCATCTCCCGACGAAGCCTCCGGGTACTAAGAACCGAAGCTCGTTACTCGAAAAAGTATTTACTGACAAAAGAAGGGAGATAAAGTCAGTAGCAGAATGAGTTTAAGATTTTCTAAATTCGTCCCAGCTCTTCCTTGAGCCGACGTAAAATACGAAATTTTGCCTGCCGAACACCAACTTCGGTCAGCTTCAGATCTGAGGCAATTTCTGCAACGGGGTGATGATCTACGGCAAGACGCCAGAATGCCTGCCAGGTATGTTCTTCAAAATCACCACGGATTTGCTCGAGTGCTTGCCGTAAGAGAAATGCCTGGCTCTGCCGAGTGAGGGGGTGGTCCAGCTCTTCCGGTTCGGGGATACTTTGCAGAAAAGACTGAAAATCGCTACCACCGCGTGGAGTCCGATCAACCGAGGGTTTTCCCTCACGGTCTCGCACACAATTGCGTGTGATCGTCCATAACCAACCTCGAAAGCTTTGATGTTCGTATCGATTGATGGCCTTCAGGACAGACTGAAACACTTCCTGGACGAGGTCGGAGGCATCTTCGGGAGAGAGACCAAATTGCCGACCCCAACAATAAACTAACCCTCCATAGATTTTCGTAAAGCGTTCCCAAGCTTGCGGATCAAACTGCTCCATCTGGCGCAGTAGACCTGTTGAAGTGGAAAATGGGGAGTGTGACGTAGTCGTCATGGGAAGTCCTTGCCCATCAAATTGTGATCGACAGGATTCTAACAGGTTTTCCTCTATTAGCTCAATTTCATTTTTTCGATCGAAATCAAACAAAATGCGCGCAAAAAAAGGAGCCGCCATCTTGGCGACTCCTTTTCGAGTTGCTGCTAACACGAACTGATCAAGATCAGTCGTTGTAGGCCGGCATTCCATGCTCGACGATATCCAGTCCTTTAATTTCCTCTTCAGCAGAAACGCGAAGCATTCCGATTGCTTTGAGGATAAAGAACAGGATGAACATTGTCACAAACGCCCAGACACAGATGATGACGGTTGACTTGATTTGCACCATCAAAAAGTCTGCTCGTGTCATATCGGGAAAGTCAGCCAGTGGAATGTCACCGAAGATACCGGTAGCAATACCACCCCAGACACCACAGGCTCCGTGGACCGGGAAAGCACCGACCGGGTCGTCGATTTTCAGTTTATCCAAGGCGAGGATCGCCAGAACAACAATCACACCGGAAACAGCACCGATGATGAGTGCCTCTTCCATCGATACTCTATCACAGTTGGCAGTAATACCGACTAGTCCAGCCAAGGCACCATTGAGAGCCATTGAGAGATCGGGCTTGCCGAACATTCCCCAAGAGAGAGCCATAGCAATGACAGCTCCCGCCGCGGCAGACAAGGTAGTCGTCACTGCTATATAAGAAGTTGCTTCAGCGTCAAGATTGGATGTGTAAGCTAATTGTGACCCTGGGTTAAATCCGTACCAACCGACCCAGAGGATGAATACACCCAAGGCAGCCATAGGAATGTTGTGTCCCAGAATCGGTTGTGATTTTCCGTCTTCGGAATAGCGACCAATACGGGGGCCGAGCAGAATGGCACCCGCCAAACCGGCGAATCCACCCACAGCGTGTACCACAACAGAACCGGCGAAATCCTGGAATCCCTGGGCATCTAGTACTCCACCACCCCATTTCCACATACCCGAGATTGGGTAAATGAGACCGGTCAGGATTGCACTATAGACGAGGTAACCAGTGAACTTCATACGTCCTGCGACGGCACCCGAAACAATCGTGGCAGCCGTTGCCGCAAAGGCAACTTGAAACAGAAAGTCTGAAGAGTAACTGATTCCATAGTCTAAATCATAAGCACTACCAAAATCTGGATTGTCTCGTCCGAAAGGACCAAAACCGGGCCAGTAGAACCAAGCTCCCGCACCATCATCGCCCGGATACATCAATCCGAACCCGATGAACAGATAGAGAATGGCACCCACAGAGAGGTCCATCAGATTTTTGGAGAGAATGTTGACAGCGTTTTTGGAGGAGTTGAAGCCAACTTCCACCATGGCAAAACCGGCCTGCATGAAGAGCACGAGCACCGCGCAAATCATCATAATCATGGTGTTCATGCTGTAGGCGATTTCTTCCTTCTTGAAGTAAGGAGTTTCTTCTTCAGCGGGTGCTGCATCTTCTGCGCCCGCTTCTTCGCCTTCTTCCGCAGCAGCCTCTTCTTCTGTCTCTTCTGCGGGGGTTTCTTCCGCAGTCGTCTCGGGCGTTTCATCTTGCGCCCAAGCAGGTACGTTTGTCGCTGGTCCGCCAATGAGGACCGCTCCGACGAGGAATGCCAGGAGCACTCTGTGCAAATTCATGTTTGTCCCTTTTCTGTTTTTCACGGTGAATCGTTTTCCAGGTTCGCAATCTGCGCGTACGCTCTACGCAGAAAATTCGGACGTGTTTCGATCCCCGGCTTGCTGTCTCCATTGCGAGTCTTCCGTCGGGAAGACGCCGGGTCGTCTGTGACTGTTTTGTTAGCCATGCCTTCTACCTCCATGGGCATGGCACAAGGGTAACGAAAAGCAATTGGCGTGCCTGACAGGAAACCCTCAGATCGGGATTTTCTCTAAAGTCCTTAGAAAACAGTGCTTTAGAAGCCTAAAAAAACCACGAAATTCCTGACCACGACACCCGGTTGCTCATCAAATGTGCGAGTTGCCCGATCTCCGTGCGAGATCTTCAGGCATCTCGCCGCACAATCTTCAGACTCGCTGTAAGCTGGATCCTGAAAAGATGTTCCGACTCGTGTGTTGCGTCCTTTTTGTCGTTCATCAGAGCCATTCCGGCCGATCGATTGACTATCTTTTCGGCAATCAAGGGATATACTGAAATCAACTTCGGTATTGTGCGAAAAAGAATCGTTCACAGTTCAAATTTACAAAGTGAGACAACGCCATGGCTGCCTACAACAAGTACGATCCCCGACTGGAATCACTTGTCGTGGAAACAAAGACCTTCTGGGATGAAAGCGTTTCCGATTTGTCTGAGGAAGACCGCGAAACGGTCGCTCACGCAATACACGCAGCAGCGCATCTGGCTGACAAAGTCAATTATGAACGAGCCCATACCGGCTTCACTCGCGAAGTGACCGTTAATGCTGACACGATTCAAAAGCTGTATCAGGACAATCTGCAAGCTCAATAGTTCCTGCTCGTTGCGTCTTCATCTGCTGATTGATTCCAAGCGGGGTGCGCTATGTCTGATGTCGTTGAACTGTCAATGCCCGATTCTCTGACGACCGCAAAGATTACACCGACTCTCGGCTTCAACTGCTTTAACTTCATCGTTCATCAAGACGGAAAATTCTTTTCTCTGATCGACGCTGAAGAGAGTTTTCCGCAAGCCGATTCTCGCCCCAGCGGTCACGGCATCCCATTGCTGTTTCCATTTCCGAATCGGATCCGAGGCGATCATTTTGAGTGGGAGGGAAAAACTTACCCACTTCCGCTCGATCAGGTTCCGTTTAACAAGACAAACGCCATTCATGGCTTCTGTCTTGATCGTCCTTGGCGCGTGATCAAGCAAAGTGGTCATCGCGTCACGGCAGAATTTCAATTGTCGGTCGATGCTCCCGAGAGGCGCGAGTTTTGGCCTGCCGACTTTCTCATTCGCTGCACTTACACCTTGAGCGATGCTGCATTGTCGTTGGATGTTGAAATCGAAAACCCTGACTCCGTTCCACTTCCCTGGGGATTCGGTACACATGCTTATTTTCGACTTCCCTTGAGTTCCCAAAGTCAGGTCGGCGATTGCCTGTTTCAAGCGCCGGTCGATTCACAATGGGAACTCGAAGAATGTTTGCCAACCGGCCAAACCGGTCCTCTCACAGGGCCTCTTAGTGAACTGCCTGAAGGCATTCGCATGGGTGAAGTCTCGCTTGATGATGCGTTTCGGCTCATTAACAGAGTGGAGCGATGTGAAATTATGGATGAAGCCGTCGGATATCAGATTACCCAATCATTCAGTCCGGAATTCACTCAAATGATCATCTTTACGCCTCCCGGTCGCGATGCAGTCTGCTTGGAACCGTACACCTGCATGACCGATGCGGTGAATTTCACCGAGATCGAAACCGGATGGCAGGTTCTGGCTCCGGGGGAATCCCAAAGTTTGAATGTCACAATCGCACTGGAACCGATTGTTGCGTAAAGAGTGCGGTTTACGCGGATTGCACTGGTATTACAGGCTCATCTCTGGCATCCTGAAGAGACTCGCCAACGTGAACGGTCAGGACGGACCCTGCTGAATCCGAGGCTTTGTTCTCCGGGGGAGATTCTGCCGTGCTCTTCGACAATCTTCGAAATTCGGTTTTGAAATTCGTAACGGCTCTCAGCCTAACAATAGTCTGGGGTTTCAGCGGTTCACCGGTCTCTGCCCAAAACGTCTCGGGCCCCGCAACAACCACTGCCGTTGAGTCGCACGATCACTCCCACGAATCTCACTCTGACAAGATTCCGAAAGAGTCGGAAAAGCGACTGCCCTGGTTTCTGAGAGAACATCAGCTCGTTCGTCAACACGCCGTCGAATTTTCAGGGAAGCCTTTCAAACCCGAACCACAAACAGATCGGGTTCTGCTTCTCATTCGCAATTCTGATTATGGCATTGTTTACGAAGGCAGCAACAACGGGCATCGTTATCTGATTGGTCAAATCCACTTGATCAATAACACGAAAAAACCCGCCACCATGACCCGCAAAGGTGTGCAAATTCAATTGGAGGATGAGGCCGCAGTTCCGCAATCAACGATCCCAGAAAAAGTGCGCGGCCATTCATTTCAAATTGAAAATAGTCGTTCGATGAGTTTTGGGAATCTGGACCGACCGGATAACGTCACCGTCAAACCGGGTGAAGCCGGTTCGATGTGGTTCTATTTTGATGAACTTTCGGCAAGTTCTTCGTTCCCCGAAAGCGTGTTGACGGTAGAAGTCGATGGCAAGCCTGTGACGATCTCTTTGCACGAGCATGTGATCGGCCAACTCCGCTTGCGCAGAGAACGAATCGGCCCCAACGGCGCTTTGGCACTCATCCATGTCGGGGGGCGTCTCAACATCCTGGGATTGTCAATCATCTCCGATATTCTCGACAGCTTGCAGGATCAGAAAGTATTTCGAGCAGTGATCCAATGGGATCAGTCGGTCGAACAAATTGATTCCGGCGTCATGAATTTGTTATATCAGTACGCAAATACTCTCGGACAGGACAACAATAACAATCGCCCCGATCAACGGTATCCAATTCTTTCCAAGAGCCTGCGGGAGGTGCATCTCGTACATACTCCCGGTCATAACTATTCGTCATCCAATCAACGGAAAGTCACCCATAAAGAACCCATTGAAGCAGTGACTGCCGCGTTATGGAGTTTGCTGAAGTCTCTCCCCAAAGAGGAATTATTGCGTCAAATTCAATCGGGACACCCATTGGTCAAGCCAGCCGCACTCACAGCAGGTGCAGCGTTACTCTCTCCACAAGAGCTTCCTATCATTCTCGAACTCTCGCAACAAAAAGACGACAAAAACTTACAGTTTGCCGCTGTTCATGCCTTACGACAGTTCGGCGATCCCGTCGCCGTCAAGCGACTGCTGGAACTGGCCGAGAGTTCTTCAGAAGAGATCACATCGTTGGCAATCGCGTGCCTCACACAATCCCGGTTTGAGACGGGACGCACCGCTCTGCGCGAACTCTTGAAAACCGCCGAAGGGGAGAAGCGGTTACAGCTATTAAAAGTGATCGCTGAGAATCCCTCCCCGGCTTTTGCAGAGTTGTATTACGACAATGTGATCGACCAGAAGTCGAAAATTCGAGTCGAGTCTCTGGAAGCACTCAACGCGGTCGGGCATCCCGAATTACATCAACTCTTACGACGCACTCTGGATGACTCCGATGATGGTCTTCGCGAGGCGGCCTTCAAAATTGTGCTTCAGCTTAAAACTCCCGAGTTAGAACCTTTGATCGAAGAGCTTGTGCTCACACGATTGGAAGCGGGTGAGCTCGACTCCGCGATGCAGAATTATTTGCGCCAAAACAAAAACCCTCGTGCTGTCCCTTACTTACTCGACCGATTGGTTAAGAACAGGAAAGAGCAAAGCGAGCGACAGATGCTAATTCCTTTGTTGTCGGCATTGGGCGACGAACGGATCGAGCCAATTTTTTCCGAACTGTATAAAGAGATTTCGGAGTATGAGAAACGACAGGTCCTGGAGGCATTAGGAAATCTTCAGTCGTCAAATTTTCTGGAATTCGCTCGTGAAGCACTCGCTAGTGAAAGCTCTTCACTCGTTTATGCCGCCATCGATCACCTGTCTCACTACGATAGTCGAGAAGCCGAACAGATTTTGATCGAAGGTTTAAGTCGGATCAAATCGAAGTCTTACTTCAACCTCGCCAACGCGATTGCACAAATTGGGTCGAAAGAAGCCGCCGAAACCTTACGAGCTGCGATCAACTCTGAAAATCCCGACATGCGAAAAGCAGCCAGAAACGGACTGAGATACTATCACCAACGCCTTCCCGGATATCAGTACATCTCTCAAGCAATGTATCGAATGCGTCAACGCAAATGGGAGGAAGCCTTGGATTACATTCAAATTGCCCTCGAGATTGATAGCAAACTGGCACGCGCCTATTCCGTGAAAGGAGACATCCTTCTCAAGCTCAAGAAAATTGACGAAGCCGATGAAGCCTATCAGACAGCCTTGAAAATCGATGCTTCCACAGGAGAGGCGATGGCTGGACGGTTACGAATTCAAGCTCGAAAAGGAAAGATCCCGGAAGCCTTGGAAGCGATTCAGAAAGGGATTGCCCAGTTTCAGGAAGAGCCGGAGTTCGAATACCAAGTAGGACTCCTTTACGCTGATGCCGTCAACTTGACCAGCGGTCGCGACCCTGATGACCCGTTGAAGAAAGATCAAACGCCCAAAGATGATTCACCGGACGAGAAGCCCCAAGAGAAACTAACCGAGAAACCGACCGAGAAAATCGAAACGCCGCAAGATGAGCAATCGAAAAAGCAGCTTGCCTTATGGACCAATGAAGTTCTTAGCTGGGTCTCTAATGCGGCCCGGCATGGATTTCGAGACCGATCTTTGATTCAGAATACGCCCGAATTGGAACCCTTTAAGACTCACCCCGATTACTCAAAAGCCGTTAACGGTCAGCTTCCAGAAAGGCCCGTTGTGGCTGCTGATGAAAACTCCAAACAGGCCTCCCAGATTGAATCCGTTCAAGAAGGCGATGTTGTGATTTTGCAGGTTGGCGGTGAAGTGGGTGATGGCAACAATATCGTTATCGATTTACCGTCCCCTCCCGCGCGATGACTTTGGTTTTTTCACATCCATCGTCTATGATAGCAATCTAGCATCTATCCAAATTTCTCGTCTGAGCTGTACGAAATCATTATTAGCTATGGTCTATCTCAACAAAATATATACCCGCGAAGGTGACTCGGGACAAACTTCCCTCGGAAGCGGAGAACGAGTCCCGAAAACTCATCCTCGCATCATCGCTTACGGCGGCACCGACGAACTCAATGCGATTCTCGGTCTTTTAATCAGCAGCGGTTTGGCAGGCCCTTGGAGCGTTCGAGTCCAACATATTCAGAACGATCTGTTCGATCTTTCTGCCGACTTGTGCATCCCGGAAAGTGACAAGCCACCCGAACATCCACCTTTGCGTGTTTCCGAAATTCAAGTCCAGAAACTGGAAGAGTGGATCGATGAAGCCAACGAGACGCTCGAACCACTCACCAGCTTCATTCTTCCCGGTGGGTCTCCCATGTCGGCATGGATGCATCTCGCGCGAACGGTCTGCCGGCGTGTCGAAATTGACGTACTTCGGCTCGCGGAAAACGAATCCGTCAATCCGCAAGTCACGTCGTATCTCAATCGGCTCTCGGATCTGCTATTCGTTCTCGGTCGGCATTTCAACGAAGATGGCAAAGCTGATATTCTGTGGGAACCGGGAAAAAATCATCCCGCGGATGCACCCACTCACAACGAATGACCCCTCGCCCGGTTATCGAAACGTGCGAAACACCGATGCTGCCGAACGACCAATCGGTCGTTTCGCTGCAGACCCGACCGACGATGCCGGCACATCGTCATAAGAGGGTGAGTCCGAATGGAGTTGTTTCAGATCCATCACTTCGGCACTCGGCGGTAACTTGCTCGCTGTTTGAGGAGGTGCAAACGCTTGAACGGGAAGGGTGGGTTGCGCCATCATCGGTGCATAGGCGGTTGAGACCGGACGATAGCCGTAGGCGGATTGTGTATGAAATATTGTTTGTGGTTGATAGACCGTTCTGACTTCAGGAACCTGACGAGTGACCGTATAAGGCACCATGCGTGTGTATTGCTCTTGTTTGTAGACAGTGACCGGTACCATGCGGGCCACAGTTTCTTGGCGGTAACGTGTTTCGTTGACATTGCGATAGGTGACTTGCTGACGGGGGACAAGTGTTGTTTCCTCACACCCACAGGCCACCGGTGCACAGCAAGGATTGACCGCCGCACTTCGTAGTGGAGCAACGACCGGTTTCGGTGCGTGACAGGTATCAAACGGTCCTCGCCGACCTAAGAATTGCGCTTCGGCAGATGAACTTCCCGAGAGGGCAATTGTGGCGGTGATGGCGGTGATCAGAACAATTTTTGGCAGTCTCAACATGATTGGCTCCTCGCGACTGAAGTCGCGCAGCAGAAAAGTCAGTGAATCAGGTATCCCTAAAATCGGCACAATTAAGGGATTCCCTTGAATCGAAATTATCGATTGAGTGTGTCACAATGCATCGCTGACAAACTTAGCGTGCGAAGCGTTTCTCAGGAAGATCTGCGGAGGGATCCTATGACTTTGGTGATTCATCACCCGGAACTGAAGCCATTCATTGAACAACCTTGGACGCTGCAATCGCTCGATGAACTGGTCCAGTTGCTGAGTGATCGGGGAACGCTCAATTTTCGACCGTTGGAAACGGGCTTATTTCCGGCTGCCGACGCCGACTCTTACACCGGCTATCACAATGTCTGGGTGCGAGACAACATCCATCTCGCACATGGTTTTCTCGCGGTGGGCGAAAAGGAAACCGCCGCGAATGTCATCCACGGTTTGACCAAATTCTTTCTCACCCAGCAACCAAAAATCGACAAGATTATTTCTGGAGATCTCGACCCTTCTGACCATATGAATCGGCCCCATATTCGATTTGATGGGGCCTCCCTCTCGGAATGCGATGAGAAATGGGCACACGGCCAGAACGACGCACTCGGTTATTATCTCTGGCTGACCAGCCTGATGGTGACACAGCACGATTTGAAGTTGAATGCGGAGGAGCTGCAATTACTCGCCCGCTTTCCCAAATACTTCCACGCGATTCAATACTGGCAGGACAAAGACAGCGGACATTGGGAAGAACTCAAGAAAGTCGAAATGAGTAGTGTCGGTACGGTCGTGCGAGGATTACAGGCGTGGGAAACGCTGCTCAAAGTTCCTCAAGAACTGCCGGGACTCACGGGTGGAGAACGCGAAACTCTGCTGCACGAATGCGATGAACTCCTTTCGCACGGCATGCAGAGACTCGCCAAAACTCTTCCCTGGGAGTGCAAGTCGGACAACGAAAAAGAACAACGCCAACACGATGCAGCGTTGCTCTTTTTGATCGCTCCTTTGGGGCTACTCGACGCCAACGATGCGCAGGCGAAAACTATTCTCGATGGAATCTTGAAACATCTGGCTGGAGACATTGGTATTCGCCGATACCTGGGAGACTCTTATTGGTGTGCCGACTATAAACTGAAGTTCGACGAAGAATCTCGGACGAGTGACTTCAGCGATGACATCGGTAAGCGAGATGCGTTACTTAATGAAGGACAAGAAGCGCAGTGGTGCATTTTCGATCCCATCGTTTCAGTCATCTACGGACAACGATATTTGCAAACAAGCTCGGAAGCCGACCTGACCACCCAGATGTATCACCTTGATCGATCCGTGGCCCAAATCACCGGCCCCGATCGTGACTGGCCCGAGTTCCGATGTCCCGAATCGTACTACTTGGCACAGGGTGAATGGATTCCCAACGATGTCAATCCTCTGTTGTGGACCCAGGCCAATCTGAAATGGGCCATTCATCAGGCGAAGCTTTCGCTGGAGAAATTTTCTCAATGAGCGATAAGAATGAGGAAGTGTTTAACAGGAGGACACAATGTAATTAGGGTGGCTGGGGACGAACGCAGTGAGCCCCCCAGAACGTGCCAAAAATATCATCCGCCGATCAACTGTGTAATCGGTGTGCCGCGTTCGGCGAGATGAATCGGTCGGCCTGCACGATTCTCTAATGTCTGGTGAGCATTGAGTCCCATGTGGTGATAGACGGTCGCGGTGATGTCCTGCGGATCGAATGGAAGGTCGGCCACGTACTCTCCCCGAGGTGTCGATGAGCCGATGGTTTGTCCCATCTTCATTCCACCACCCGCAAATAGGACACTGAAGGTGTGTCCCCAGTGATCGCGGCCTGCGGCAGAGTTCATCCTCGGCGTGCGACCGAATTCTCCCATCGCGACGACCAACGTCTGTTCCGATAATCCACGATCTTCGAGATCACGAACCAAGGCTGCCAGTGCGACATCAAATGGAGGAATCAACTTGTTGGCACCTTCTTCGGTTTTGTAGCGGTTAGCGGTGCCATGATGATCCCACGGCTCGCAGTTGACCGTCACAAAAGAAACTCCCGATTCCACCAACCTACGAGCGAGTAAAGCACTTTGTCCAAAAGTGTGCCGACCGTAATCATCGCGAAGCTTATCCTCTTCCTGCGAAATATCGAAAGCATCACGAACGCGAGAACTGGTCAGCAATTCGAAAGCATTTTGCTGATGCGAATTCATATCGACCGCGTTTTGTTCAGCCGCCGAACGATGTAGGTCAATCGTCGAAAGCAACTCGCGTCGATGTTCCAACCGGTCGAGAGTGAGTCCTCCCTGTAAAGCGAGGTTTTGGACTTTGTAGTTCGACTTGTTGGGATCGGAATTCACAACGAACGGATCGTGCCCTCCTCCCAGATAAGTCGCATAATGGAACAGGTTGTCGGTCCCACCGCGCAAATGTGGTACGCCGACATAGGCGGGCATCCCGCGCGAGTTACTCCCACACAAACGGGATATCACCGAACCCATCGCGGGGCGTTTCTGTACACGATTATCGGGAGCATTGAACGCCGGGCCTTCATAACCCGTCAGCATCCAATGATTGCCTTTGGTGTGATCTCCTGACTTATGGCAGACCGAACGCACGATGGAAACCTTGTCGGCAATCTTCGCCTGTTCGGGTAACAACTCGCAAAATTGTGTTCCCGCCACGGATGTCGAAATCGCACCGAATGGTCCTCGATATTGATCGACGGCATCCGGCTTCGGATCCCAGGTTTCCATATGACCGGGACCACCACTCATCCAGAATAAGATCACGCTCTTGCCGTGATTTTTCTTGGTTGGACCTTCGCCGGCCATAGCGGCGCGCACTGCTAGGTAGTCAGACAGCGTTAAACCGCCAACACCTAATAACCCGGCTTGCACGAATGAACGGCGAGTGACGGCATCCCGCGAATTTCCGAAAACAGTCAACATCGATAGGGCTTTCTCGACTGAAGCATCAAAGACCGCACATGTATTGAATCAGATCCTTCACGACACCTCAAGCTCTGTTTGTTATCACGGATTATTTCGGACGTGCCTGAGGAGAGAATTGGCAGTACGATAAAATCGTAGGTTGAGAGCCTGGAATTCCAACTCTCAATTTGATTCTGAGTCCCTGACATGGAAATTTTTATGCGTTTGGCGATCCTTATTAGTGCCTTGTGTCAATTAATGTCCTTCAACGCGTTGCAGGCACAGGAAACATTGCCTCCATTAAGAGATGGCCAAACACCACAGAACTTCGCTGAAATGTGGTCGGGTTTCGATCCGCGGGCAGAACCTCTGGAAACGGAACTTCTGCATGAGTGGGAGGAAGAGGGAGTGGTCCTTCGAGTGGTGAGATTTCGTATCGGTATTTTCAAAGGTCAGAAAGCTCATTTGGCGGCCGTCTATGGATTCCCAAAGGGAGGTCGTAATCTTCCCGGTCTATTACAAATTCATGGTGGTGGTCAGTATGCCGATTACAAAGCCTGTTTACTGAATGCCAAGCGAGGTTATGCCACACTTTCCATCGCATGGGCTGGAAGAATCTCTGCACCCGATTATCGGGTCAATTCGGATATCGTGAAACTGTTTTGGGAGAATAAAACCGACGACCCCAACTACAAGCTCACCACAGATTGGGGAGCCGTCGATGGTTATCACGCACCCAGTCGAAATCCCGGCAATGTGTTCCCTAGCGCAAAAGCGGCCAGTTGGACATTAGATGCGGTTGAATCGCCACGCAACAGTGGTTGGTTTCTCTGTGCCGTCGCGGCACGCCGCGGTTTAACATTCTTGGAACAACAAGCCGAAGTGGATCCTGATCGATTGGGTGTCTACGGCCATTCGATGGGTGGAAAACTGACCGTCATGACGGCACCCGATCCACGCGTCAAAGCCGCCGCTCCTTCCTGCGGAGGCATTAGTGATCGCACAAATCAAAGCTCTCTGTTTCAATCAACCATCGGTGACGATGTCAGCCTCAAAGAAATCTCGGTCCCCATAATTTTCCTCAGCCCGGCCAATGATTTTCATGGACGCATTCGCGATTTACCCTCAGCCGTGGAAGAGATTCAAAGTGACGACTGGCGTGTCACATGCTCACCCCATCACAACCATCAAGACACGCCGCCTTACGAAGTCGCCACATTGTTGTGGTTCGATCAACACCTGAAGAAGACGTTTAAGTTCCCTCATACGCCAAGATCCCGTCTTAACCTTCAAACACCCGACGGCATCCCATCGTTGACAGTTCAATCAGACTCTTCTCAGCCCATCGTTTCCGTCGATGCGTTCTATACACAGCATGGCAAACCGCAAGATGAGCCAGCCGAGCATGAGAACACCATGCATCGTTTTTGGCACCATGTGAAAATGAAACCCTCAAAAGAGGGCTGGACGGCTGAACTTCCCGTCAGTAACACTGACTCACCACTTTGGGTGTACGCCAATGTTCGGTATTCGCTGGAGGCACCAGTCACAGGAGCCGGTTATTACTATCGTGAATACACAGCCAACACGTTCAATATCTCTTCGTTATTGAAAAAGATTGAAGCTGACGAACTCATCGCGGCTAATGTTCAGGCAACCAAAAAGCCTTCGGCTCTCATTGAAAGTTATGTAGGAGACTGGGAAAAAGAATGGTTCACATATCGACCTGACGAATGGGCACGAACCACCCATAAGCTCTACGACGCAACTTACCAAGCCCCTGCAAATGCCAGTCTCTCATTAGAGATTTTTGCCGATGAGGCCAACGAACTCGTCATCTTGGTTGATGATCACGCTGCTGTCGTTGAGTTGTCGGGACAAAAGAAGTGGCAAACGGTTAACCTCTCGCCCAACGATTTCAAAAACTTTTCTGAGGAACCACTTCTTAACTGGAACGACATCAAACGGTTGACTCTCAGCCCCACAGAACGTCTGAGGCCAAAACGTGGCGATGCCCGAGCTTCACGTATAATCGGTAATAAATGGACCGGGGCCGACCCGCGTTTTCGAAATCTGCGATGGGTCCGTTCGTCTGCCGAGTCTCGGTAGTCATGTATTAGTGAAGCGGATGCATCATCGACTTGTTGGAAAATCACTCAACCATTGGTTAAAAAAAGGAACTTCACGAATGCGTTCACATACAGCGATAAGTCTTACACTGACCATTCTTCTTAGCAGTTTTTCAACTTTATTAAACGCTGCCGACAAGCCGAATGTGCTGTTGATCGCCATCGACGATTTGAACGACTGGGTTGGTTGTCTTGGTGGGCATCCGCAAGCCCGTACGCCCCACATCGATGCGCTCGCAAGCCGAGGGACGCTTTTCACCAACGCACATTGTCAAGCTCCCATCTGCAATCCTTCACGTACCAGTCTCATGCTGGGTCTGCGGCCATCGACGACTGGAATTTATATCAATCAGCCATGGTTTCGCTCTACAAAACAGAATAAGGATCGTGTCACGTTGTCCCAATACTTTCACCAGCACGGCTATCAGACGCTCACCACCGGAAAAATCTATCATGGTTCACGCGTCGATAAACCCTCCTTTGAAGTGGTCGGTCCCTTACCAGGACAACGACAGAAGATCGACGAACGGCTTGTCACCATCGGAAAGACACGCAGCGGGTTATGGGACTATGGCGCGCAGGAGTATGACGAAGATTTATTCGGCGACTATGTTGACACTTCGTGGGGAATCGAACAGCTTCAAAAAGATCACGACAAGCCGTTCTTTCTAGCGGTGGGTCTCTATCGTCCACATGTTCCATGGTACGCACCACAACGATTCTTTGACAAACATCCTCTCACACAAATCAGCCTTCCCAAAGTGCTCGATAATGACCGCGACGATCTTCCCCCCGCTGCAACCGAACTGACCGCCAATCCCACGCCCCCCGCTCACGACTGGTTCATCGAGCAGAACCAATGGAAACCGGCTGTCCAAGCATTCCTCGCGTCGTCCAGTTTTACCGATGATCAGGTGGGCCGTCTGATGGAAGCTCTCAACAAAAGTAAATACTCCAAGAATACGATTGTCGTTCTCTATTCCGATCACGGGTTTCATCTGGGAGAAAAACAGCGTTGGGCGAAACAATCCTTGTGGGAGCGTTCCACACGTGTGCCGTTCATTATCTTTCAACCGGGACAAAAGCAAGCACAACGCTGTGCTCAACCGGTCGAACTGATGAGCATCTATCCAACCTTATTAGATTTGTGCGACTTACCTGCCCGAACCGAGTTGGAGGGAGTCAGCCTGCTGCCGTTACTTGATGACCCAAATAGCAATTGGGAACACCCGGCAATCACCACCTATCAGCGACACAATCACGCTGTTCGCAGCCGAGACTTCCGTTACATTCGCTATGCTGACGGCAGTGAGGAACTTTACGATCACCGCAATGATCCGCGCGAATGGCACAACTTGGCAGGCAACTCTAAATACCGCGAAATCATGGACGAGCATTCCAAGTGGCTGCCGAAAGAAAATGTCCCCGAAGCCCGTAAGAATTCCAAATAGCAATTTCGCAATTCAGTAGTTGAGTCACACATTTTGAGCTCATCTCAGTTAAACTACATCCAAGTTTATTCCGAAGAAGACGTTCTCTATCCACCACATTCGAGAAGTTAACATGCCCATGCAAGTGCGATCATTTTATTGGTCAATCATGCTGCTGCTCTCTCAAATCACTTTGTTGATCGCTGCCGATGGAACCAAACCGATTACCAATAAAGGTGTTGTCTTTGCCGAAAAGGATGGGGGGGGCGATCTGAAAACATCGAACGTCAAAGAAACCAAAGCAGGCAGCAAAGAGAATCTCGGCACTCCTCCTTCAGACACCGATCAGGATTGGCTGGTGGTTGTCCAAAAGAAATAATCACTCGGCAGCATTTTCTCGTTGGATAATCTCTTAAATCAGCGTATATTGATAAGTGCCCGCCACGATTTCCTCGATTTTAACCCACCTGAATGCCGCAATGATCCGCACGTTGATCACATGCTTTCTGCTACTTGTCTCTGCGCAAGTTGTTTATTCGGAAGAAGTTCCGGCATCAATCGATTTTGAAAACGATGTCATGCCGGTGCTGACGAAGTTCGGCTGCAATTCCGGGGCGTGTCACGGGAAAGCCCGCGGACAAAACGGATTTCAGTTGTCTCTACTCGGATTCGATCCGAATTTTGACTACGAAGCACTCGTCACAGAGTCCCGAGGGCGCCGTGTGTTTCCGTTTGCTCCCGAGAAATCGTTGTTGCTGACCAAACCGTCAGGCAAGTCTCCGCATGGTGGGGGAATGCGTTTGCCGATTGATTCGGAAGGTTATCAAATTCTGGCCCGTTGGGTCGAAACGGGAATGCCACGACGAATTGAAGGGACTCCCAAACTCCAGAAGATTATTGTCACACCAACCGACCAAGTGCTGACTTACGACGCGAATCTACAACTCTCAGTCATCGCACATTACTCGGACGGGTCCACGCGCAATGTCACTGAAATGTCCGATTATCAATCCAACGAAAGCGGCATCGCGCAGATTGACGAACAGGGATATATCACGGTCAGTAACATCGTGGGTGAAGCCGCCATCATGGCTCGCTACATGGGACAGATCGATGTTTGCAACGTGGCGGTCCCTCGCCCTGAGAAAATTTCTGCCGATGTTTATACGGCGTTACCTCAAAACAATTTTATCGATGGTCACGTCTGGAACAAACTTCAGCGTCTGCATTTGAAACCCTCCGATCCCGCAAAAGACACGATCTTTCTGCGTCGTGTTTATATCGACATTATCGGTCGCGTGCCGACAGTGGAGGAAACCGAAATATTCCTTGCTGAGAAGACTCCTGAGAAACGTCAGTTACTGATTGACGATTTGTTGTCGCGACCCGAGTATGCCGAACATTGGGCGAATAAATGGGCCGACTTATTGCGACCAAACCCGTATCGTGTCGGCATCAAGGCGACTCTCAACTATGACGCCTGGATTCGGGACGCATTTCGTAAGAATCTGCCGCACGACGAGTTTGTACGCGGATTGATCACCGCGCAAGGAAGCACCTTCCGCAACGGTGCGGTGACTTTATTCCGTGATCGCCGGAGTCCTGATGAATTAACGACCATCATCAGTCAACTATTCCTCGGCATTCGTCTCGATTGTGCCAAGTGTCATCATCACCCGTTTGAAGTTTGGGGGCAGGACGACTTCTATAGTTTCGCGGCTTACTTTGCCAAAGTGGGTCGGAAAGGCAAAGGTGTCTCACCACCGATTTCTGGCTCGGAAGAGTTTGTGTTCGTCTCCACCAAGGGAGACGTCAAACATCCTCTCACAAGTGAAGTGATGGAGCCCCGTCCTCTCTACGGAGAAGCTCCTGAAATTACAAAGGGTTCGGATCCGCGAAAGTCTCTCGCCGCTTGGATAACTTCTCCCGAAAACGCATCGTTTGCCAAGGTGCAGGTGAATCGTGTCTGGGCTGATCTGATGGGACGAGGCATTGTCGAACCGGTCGATGATTTACGAGCGACAAATCCACCCACCAATGGCCCGTTGCTCGATGAGCTGGCACAAGACTTCATCAAAAGTGGATTTGACAACAAACATCTGATCCGACGCATTGCCAATTCGTATGTGTACGGCATGAGTTCGTTGCCGAACGAAACCAACAGTATCGACAGTACGAATTACTCGCGACATTATCGCAAGCGATTAAGGGCCGAAGTATTGCTTGATTCGATTGTGCAGATTACGGGTCAACCGGAATCGTTTGATGCGATGCCGGCGGGTTCATCGGCCAAAGAGATTTGGACACATCGTACGAAGTCGTTGTTTCTGGATGCGTTTGGCCGTCCCGATCCGAATCAGGATCCACCCTGCGAACGAACATCTGACACCAGTGTTGTGCAGACATTACACTTGATGAACAGCGAAAGACTGTTCGGCAAAGTCACCTCCGATAAATCGCGAGCGGCCGAACTCGCCGCCAGCGAGAAATCAAACGCAGAAGTGATTCAGGAATTGTACCTGTTGTGCTACTCACGCAGGCCCAGTTCCCAGGAATTGGATTATGCGGTGAAATACTTTGAAAATGACGAGATCGAACGACGACAGACTGTCGAAGATCTCTTATGGGCGCTACTGAATACGCCCGAATTTGTATTCAAAAATTGATTCGGCTCTTATCATAGAACAAGTGCTTTCATAGCGAGGCCGGGGAGATTCAAATGACTTTATCAAACAATCACAATCGAAACTGCGAAGGTGTCTCACGGCGAAACGCTCTCAAGCTCGGCTTGGGTGGCACGCTGGGACTCGGCTTAGCCGATGTCCTTCGCATGCAAGGTTTGGCGAGCGAGTCGTCAGGAAGCTTCCCGGTCAAAGCCAAGAGTTGCATTCTGATTTGGCTCGATGGTGGTCCGACGCATTACGAAACGTTCGACCCGAAACCCGACGCACCTTCTGAAGTGCGCGGTGAGTTTCATACGATCCCAACGCAAGTCCCGGGAGTGCGTTACTCTCAGCATTGCGAACGGCTTGCTTCCATCTCGGACAAGTTCGCCATCATCCGGTCGATTCGCCACAATCAGGGGAATCATGGAGCCGGCAATCACTATATGATGACGGGGGCTCCACCACGTATTCCGGTCGGCTGCGGGGCGTTCGTCAGTTTTCATCCCAGCTTTGGTTCAACCGTCGCTTACGAACGTGGACCCCAAAAAGGGATGCCACCCTACTTTTCAATTCCCTCAATGACACGCTCGGGGGGACCAAATTTTCTGGGTGCTCAATATGCCCCGTTTGTGGTTCCCGATGACCCCAACAGAGATAGCTTTCGCGTGCGGGATGTTGCCTTGCCGAAAGAATTGACGGATGGCCGGTTTGCTCGCCGAAAGTCACTCCGTGAAGGAGTCGACAATCTTCTGCGGATTCAGGATAAAGCGGCTGCCGATCCAACACTCGCGCTGGATCAATATTACGAACAGAGTTTTGATTTGATGGCTTCGACCGAAGCGCAAAAAGCATTCGACATTCATAGCGAGTCGGGACCACTTCGCACTCGTTACGGTCGCAGCCCATTTGGTCAACGAGCCTTACTCGCACGACGCCTAGTCGAAGCCGGTGTTCCGTTCGTCACTTTGAATGAAGGTGGCTGGGATCATCATCGCGGTTTGTTCGATGCATTCAAAAAACGGATGCCTTCCATCGACAACACGGTCGCCACATTAATCGCAGACCTGGAAGAGCGTGGAATGCTCGACGAAACACTTGTCTTGCTGCTGGGTGAATTCGGAAGAACTCCCAAAATCAACAAAGATGCCGGTCGTGACCACTGGTCAAACGCGATGTCGGTTCTGATGGCAGGAGCAGGGACGCCGGGCGGTTTGACGCTTGGAGCCACCGACCGCAAAGGGTACTCGGCCGTTGACCGTGTGTTGTCTCCCGAGAACTTCGCCTCGACTATTTACACGAAAATGGGAATCGACCCGAACAAGATTTATTACACACAGCAGGGGCGTCCGACGCATCTCGTGAGTGACAAAACCTCGATCCCCGAGTTAATGTCATGAGAGTGCGGGGCACACTACAGATCGTCACACTCTGTTGCGGGTTCATGCCGAGCATCCTCTCGGCGGAAGCACCGGCCATCACGGCGTTCTCTCCTGCGGGTGGTCAGCGCGGACAAACTGTCGAAGTGACCGCCCAAGGAAAACTGGGAACTCCTCCGCTTTCATTTTGGAGTAATCGCCCCGAACTGATTGCCACGTTTCCCGAGAAACCCGAAAAGACATTTTCTCTCACGATTCCGGCATCGGCCGCTCCTGGTATGGCTCTTTTGCGAATCACCAACGCAGAAGGGGCATCGTCTCTGCGTCCTTTCGTGATCGGCGTGATTCCCGAAATCCATGAAACGGAACAGAACGAACAACTTTCTGCAGCACAGAAAATCGAGTCTCTTCCGGTCACCCTCAATGGTGCTCTCAACAAAAGTGGCGACGTTGACACCTATGCTCTTTCACTCAAAAAGGGACAAACGCTGGTCGCCGAGATGACCGCAAATCGATTGCTCGGTTCCCCCATGGATGCCGTGATGCAAGTTGTTTCTGCGGAAGGTTTCGTAATCATCCAGAACGATGATGATCGTGGTAACGATCCGCTGATTGCGTACGAAATTCCCGAATCGGGGACTTATTATCTGCGGACGTTCGGCTTTCCTTCAACTCCCAGAAGTACCATCCGCTTTTCCGGGGGTGCTGATTGGCTTTATCGCTTAACCATCACCACCGGACCATTTGTCGATCATCTACAACCTTTGGCAGTGACGGCGGGTGTCGAAACAACTGCGCAAGCCGTGGGGTGGAATCTCCCCAGCGCAACGATCATGATACCTGCACAAGCAGAAGTGGGTCTCACCCCATACTTAGTCGATCAATCCGCCAATGACGTTCCACTGGAAGTGGTCGTGCATCCCGTGATGATCGAACCGAAACCAGAGACGCTGATCAATCAAATCCCCATCATGATCAGTGGTCAGATTCTTGCAGCGGGGGAAATTGATGCCTTTCGCATCGACGGGAAAAAAGGAGTCGCGATGGTTCTTCGCGCCGATGCCCGGTCCATCGGTTCGCAACTCGATCCCGTCTTGAGATTGACCGACTTGGACGGCAAACAATTGACAGAAGTTGACGATTTGGCCCGCGAAAAATATGACAGTGAAGTCACTTACACGCCGAAAGTCGATGGCCCATTGATCGTGGCAATCCGCGACCGATTCGAACATGGAAGCGAACGTCATTACTATCGACTGTCGATCAAACCGCCTGAGGCCGTTGGCTACTCAATGGGAGTCGCTCAAGATCATTACGAACTGAAAGTAGACGACAAACCGTTGGAGATCCCGGTCATCGTCAATCGTGACAAAGGCTTTGATGAACCTATCGACGTGACAATCGAGGGTTTGCCACAAGGCGTGACATCAGCAACCGTCGTTTCGGAGCCGAAAGGGGATTCTTCCAAGAAGGTGACACTGAAACTAGAACGGGGAAAAGTGGAATCATTTTCGGGACCGATTCGCATCGTCGCCACTTCGAGAGGGGATGCGCCCATTACGACTTCCGCGACTCCTGCATTTTCTCAGGCCGCGGGTATTCTCGATCTCATCTGGTTAACAGTGATCAAAAAACCTGCCGATAAAACGGCCGAACAATCACCGGAAGAGTGATCGACGGGTTCTTGAATAATTGTCGTTGTTTCTACACGACGGCTAAGCCATCATGAAGATCCACAACCTCCGAACAGGAGACCCACCATGGACGCCACAAAAACTCACCTCGTCCACGATCTTGATCACAAAAGTCCGCTGATTTCCTGCCGATATCTTCCCGATTCATCGAGCACCGTTTTTATCGGCGCTCAGGATTACAGTGTCTGGCGATACGATTTGGAGACCAAAGCAAAAGTCGAATACGTCTTCCCCGAGAAAACCTGGGTGCGAGGGATGGCATTTGATTCGACCGGAAAAATGCTTATTACGGCTGGGTTTGATGGCCGGTTAATTTGGTGGCCAACCGAAGGTGATAGTCCGAAACCGATTCGCGTCATTGATGCGCATCACGGTTGGGTGCGTGCAGTGGCCATCAGTCCCGATGATTCTCTGGTTGCCAGTGTTGGTAACGATATGGTTGTCCGCTTGTGGAATTTCACAGACGGAACTCTTGTTCGCGAAATGAAAGGTCACGAATCGCACATCTATAATGTCGCGTTTCATCCCGACGGGACACATCTCGCCACGGGCGACCTGACCTGTCAATTGATCGATTGGGAAGTGGCCTCTGGGAAACAGGTTCGTTCCTGGAAAGCCGAGTCTCTGCAAAAGTACGACAAGACCTTCAAAGCAATCATCGGAGGTTTTCGCAGTATGACATTCAGCCATGACGGCAATAAGATTGCCGTGAGCGGAATCACCAATGTCTCGAATGCCTTTGCAGGAGTCGGGAATCCGTCGGTTGTGGTCTTTGATTGGGAAGCCGGAAAACAACAGATCGAACATCTCACGGCGAAAAAAGTTCAAGGCGTCGCCTGGGGAGTGAAAATTCATCCGAGCGGTCTCCGTATCGCGGCAATCGGTGGCCGAGGCGGATACCTGATGTTCTGGAAGCCCGACGGTGCGGAAGAATTCAGTTCGCTGAAACTGGCTCGTGATGGTCGCGATCTCGATCTTGCCAAAGATGGCTTACATCTGGCAGTGGCTCATTCCGACGGACACCTGCGCACTTACAAAATGGACGCAAAAGCGGAATCGTGAGGCAGTTCAATCATCTGCCCACCATTCTTATTGCCACTGATTTCATCACCACTGGTAACTTTTTTGTTTGAGAAACCCTTCGATTGCGATACTGCCATTTTTGGCGACCGTCATCATCGTATAGGCAGAGTTTTCTTCGCCCGAACCTTCCACCATCGCTACCAGCGTGCAGTAATGAATCCCACCAATCTCTTTCAGATCGTTTTGATGGCTGTGTCCCTGAAAGACGGCTTTGACGTTCCCTGATTTTTCCAGAATTTCACGGACCTTCCGGCAATTACGGACACCATGATTGTTGCTCACATCCAACCGTTGATGCGCAAAAACGATGGTCGGTTTGTCGTTGTCTTCCAAGTCACCAGCAAGCCACTCCAGTTCAGCGGGAGGGATATTGGCGTCCGTCCATTGGAAGTTTTTGCGTTGATACGGTTTTCCATCAGAGCGGAAACACGAATCGAGAACCACAAAGTGAATCCCTTTTTGGTCGAAGGAATAATAGGACTTTTTCTGTTCGACTCCGCTGAGAAATTCCTCTTTGGTCAACGTGTCAACACAATGATTGCCGAGGATGTAATGACGCTCCTTACAGATGGGAGCAAACTGCTTGTTGATGGTTTTCAAATAGCTTTGCTCGGCATCAACAGAATCTGCTGCATCAATGAAATCTCCAAGTTCGGCAATAAAGTGGGGCTTTGCCTTTTCAAAGTGAATCGCGGCAGCTTCGAGCTTATCGAGTGTTTCACGATAGTGACGGCTGCCACGAGTTGGTTTGTCGGCATAATGCATATCAGTAACAAGTCCAACTTTGAGATTGTCGGAGGGGTCTGCTCCCAAAATTGGGTCAACAGAGTTCATCGCACCGGCTAGTAGAAACAGAGTTCCCTGCTTCAGAATCGTGCGTCGATGGAAAGATCTTGTGGAAAATGAATCGGTCATCAGTCTCTCAAATCATGTTGGAAAAAATGTGGGATGTTTCAGTGTAACGAATGTGTCAAATCAACCATTTTGCATTTATCAACTAAATTCACATTATGACTTCTGCATGAAGAACCCTTCTTGTATTGCTCATTGAATGACAATCGTTTTATTTTATTGCGAACATGCCATGAGCCTAAGCGAGGCTTTCTTCATCGCAATAAGACGCCTTAATATTCGGGCCGTTTTCTTTATCGAAGTTTCATCACTCAATGGTTGGATTGTCTACGAAGTATTCTAGCATAGTGCTTCAGAACCAAGCACGGCATTCTTGAACTTGTAATCAGCAAATCATTCTGGATTAATTCTCGATTCTTTTGCGAAAGGAAACTGACATGAAGAAAACAAAGTCGGACATGAATTTCTCTGTTGACGAACAGGGTCAACCCTCCGGGTTCACACTCATTGAACTACTCGTTGTGATCGCGATCATTGCTGTCCTGGTCGCCTTGCTGCTTCCAGCAGTTCAGCAGGCTCGTGAAGCAGCTCGACGTGCAAGTTGTAAGAACAACTTGAAACAAATCGGGTTGGCACTGCACAATCATCACGACACTCATGGCACATTCCCTCCCGGTTATGTCTGCTACGACGAATCGGGCAATCGATTCCGAACCGGCGGCTGGCAAAACGGTCAAAATGAGCTTGGGTTTTCCTGGCTCCCCATGCTGATGCCTTTCATGGAAGATACCGGACGTTGGGAGCAAATTACTGCCTGTGCCGATGATCGTCTCAATACTCACACGCACAACCCTTCTGATCACTGCGAATATTCCGCCGCCTTCGGAAACATCGGTCGGGAACCTCTAGCCTGGAACATTTGCCCTTCCAACCCACGTGTGAGAAAGATTTTTTCGGACGGTGCATTTGGGTTGGAATCTCTCGCCAAGGGGAATTATGCCGCCAGTTGGGGATCGGGAAATATGCTTTCCTGGGAGTCGGAAGTCACTGCCGGAGCCTTCGGATGCCTGTATTTAAGCCAAAATGATATTGTGATCTCTCTGGGAGGATCGGGAGACCGATTTCAGCAAGGCAAGGGAAACGGCTCTAATGATTTCGTTGATGGAATGAGCAACACGGTGGCTGTCAGCGAAGTGATTTCCACCGATGGAACTGATCCCGCCACGACCAGCCGTGACATTCGTGGCGTTTGGATCAATCCCAGTATGGGCGCGTCCATCTTCTCAGGAGCTCGAACCCCAAATTCGAGAGAACCCGATATCCTTCCCGCTTGCGATGATACGATTCCCGTTGGCGATATTCTTCATTGTACCGAAGACAATGCAACGGCCGATGTCTTTGCAGCCGCTCGCAGTTATCACACCGGCGGAGTCAACGCCTGCATGGCGGATGGGTCTGTTCGATTTGTGAGTGAGAATATCGACCTGGTCAATGTGTGGCAGGCCGTCAATACTCGCAACAATGCTGAAGTCGTCGGAGAGTTCTAAAGCGGATTCTGTTAGCCAATACGAGGCGACAAGCAGATCTGACTTGACTCACAGATCTGCTTGTCTCTCTTGATTCAACCCTCCCAAAGTACGAAAGCTTGATTGATGATGAGAAGAATCATCCCACTGACATTTTTCATAATTTGTCCCATCCTCATCACAGGTTGCGGCAGTGACATTCCAGGGAGTGATGAGGCGACTCAAGTCGCCGCAGTCGTGACCTCTGTCAACGACGCAGCCGGGAGTGAGACCATGTTCAAAGAAATCTTCGTTGGAGGAACGGCTCCCGAAGGCCGCGAGCAATATTTCAGTGCGATTATCGAGATTAATGGCACTCCTGACATCAATGGAGAAGAAGCCACAGTCAAAGTCAATATTTCACAGGGTGCTTCTGAAGAGGAAGGTCGTGGGGCCATGGAGAATGAGAAAATCACCTCGGGAGCAGTGACCTGGACTCTCCAAAAACAGGGAGAGACCTGGAAAATCAAAGATGCACCTCTCCCTTGATCAACAATCATGAATCATTCGCTGGTCTTCCAGAAATTTCGTGTTGCCGGAATCGTGATCGCCTTAATCGTGACTTCACTGTTAGGCTGGGAATTCCTGAGAAATCCCGATCATGCTGCCGAGGAAACGCCTGACGACTTTCAGACCACCGAGTCTCCGGCGGCACGAGATTGGCAATTATTTTTGAGCGATAATTTTGCCGGTGACGAAGCGTGTCAAGAATGTCACGCGGAACAATTTGCCGCTCAACAACGGTCGGGACATTCGCGAACAATAACACCAATGTCACTCTCATCCCTCGCAGAACAACTCGAGGGAGACGAGTACCAGGATCCCCGTCGCTCGCAGCAACTTCAGTTTGTGAAACAAAATGAGCAGTTTTTTGTTTCGACCGAAGATGACGGACGCGAAGTCAACTTTCCCGTGAGCTGGTTACTCGGTTCGGGCACGCATGCACAAACGCCGGTCTCCATCGATCCCGGTTCGGGTATGGGGGTCGAATTTCGTTGGACCTGGTTCGCTGGACGGAAAGAGATCGGGGTCACTCCCGATCATGAACGGTTCGACGATTATCAGCCGGGTTCGCTGGAATGTTTTGGACGCCCGCTGGGAAAAACACAGGCCCGTGCCTGTATGAACTGCCACGCTACAGCGGTCCCACCAGAAAACGTCCCGGCTTCTCTCGATCACTTCATGGCCAATGTTGGTTGCGAACGGTGTCACGGACCTCGAAAAAATCATGTGAAATTGGCTCATCTGGGGCGAGCCGACGAAGCACCACCGGCATTCACATACGACGACCCGGCTGAGTACATGGATCGTTGTGCTCAATGCCATCGGGATGAGACCAACACGCCCTCCGAGAGCACACCGGGAGAGTTAGCCCGGTTCCAGCCGCTGAGAATGAAACAAAGTCGCTGCTATTTGGAAAGTCAAAAGACCATGACTTGCTCGACCTGCCACGATCCACACGACCGGGTGACCAATGACCGCAGTCATTATCAGAAATCTTGCCTGTCGTGTCATTCGGCTCCCGAGCAATCGCACTGCAAAGTTGAGCCTAGCGGAGATTGCGTGAAGTGTCATATGCCAGCGGTTGAATGGTATTCCGGCATCAAGTTTCACGACCATCGCATTCAAATTCCGCCGGGGGATAATTGATGACCGTGACGGCACCACCGGAAAGACCAATCGGTACGAGTGAGAATTCTGGAACCGTTCCAGAGAGTTCAAATTCGGCGAAAGCACTTCACAATTCGTTCCTGCTTTCACCCGCCATCGATCTGTTTTTTATCATCAATCTGACTTGGCCATTCATCTTTCTGATCGATGCGGTTGGTGGAGAGACTGTCCATGGCAGCATGTTGTTCTGGCAAGTCTATTTTGTCACAGCCCCGCATCGCTGGATTACATTGTTCCTGGTGATGTTTGATCGACAACGAACTTCAGGACGAGAAAAATCGTTTCTCGTTATCGGTGGATTGATTGTTGCAGCCTGTTTGAGTCTGAAGCTCGGCACCAGTTCGTTGCTTTGCCTGGGAGTGATCGATTACTTGTGGAACGCCTGGCATTTTGCGTCTCAGCATCATGGCATCTTTCGACTCTATCAACGCAAAGCCCACGTGAATCTGTCACCGACTTCGGCACTCGTGGAAAAATTTCTGTTTCGCGGATTCTTGCTGTATGTGATTGCCCGAGTTGCCGGTGTCGGCTGGGAATTCAGCGAGTATTCACCCGATTGGGATCTGTCTCAAGTTGATCCGGTGATGGCGGGAATTCGAACCCGCTTTGCGCGTTCCAGTTTACCCGGACTGATGTACTTCGCCAGTGTTAGCCTCATGTTCCTCAGCCTGCTATACGCAGCTCACCTCGAACGACGACAACTGGTCATTCAATTGTCTCTAGCCTCTGCCGTATTCCATTCCATCGAGTACATGGCCATCGTCATGTGGTCCTCTACGACCCCCAAGTATCGAGAACGTCATGATGTTATGGGAAATCTTGCCCGCAGTTGGTTGAGCTTTCTGACCTTCTTCATTCTGTTTCTGGGAGTCACCAACTACCTGATCGCCGAGGGATACGAAGAGACCTGGATTCTCATCAACCTGATCGTCGCTTTTTTGCATTATGCCTTTGATGGCATGATCTGGAAATCACGAAAGAAGAAGAGAGCCGAGGGGCAACATGTCTGAAAATCAGTCGTTATCGCGTTTGCTGTTGTTGCTAACGGCGGGAAGTGGCCTGCTCACGGGATGGGCGTTACAGGCGGATGCCGAGGTTTGTCGGTCGGTTTTCGGACGCGCCGATTTACTCTGGATCACAATCTTGTCGGTGGTTCCTTTTGGACTTTGGGTGAGCGCTGTCGTCAAACAACGAACGACCGTTCTCGGTTGGGTTGCCGGTTGTGGATTCTTGAGCGGTTTACTTTGGTTCCAACTGCTGACCACGACATCACAAGACCTTCCCTTCGCCGCGATCCTATTTGGGCATTCGGCAATACTTGCGATGATGACTGCCTTGCTGGTCTTGATACGCGGATCAATTTCAACCGCAGATAAACCGGCTCTTGTATCGGGTGTCGTCACGCTGATCATGGCAGTCGTCACACCGGTGGTTTATGCGAATCTGGTGGGCAATCAGTTGGAGAAATCTTTGGGAGAGGCGTTATCGGGACAACGCATCACGCGATCACTCGAACTGACTGAGTCTCTCCAGGCTGTTCGTCCCCAGATGACGGTCGGCGATCAATCGCTTACTCAACTCTCGAACGCGCTTTCTGAACAGCAAGCTCGCCTAAAACAGTTTTTGGCGTCAACAATTTCTGCCGGACAGCCCGGTCAACGCATCACTGCCCTGATGCAACTTGATCGCTACGAAGAGGCACTCGAGTTACTCCAACCGATGATCGACAATGTACAATCTTCATTCATTGCTCTGGATTATGCCGCGCTGTGCCATCAACGATTGAACAACTGGGAAGCAAGTCGGGATCTCTACGCGGCAGCCCGTGACTCCTGGAAGAATCAAGCGGAGAGCCCTCGTCGAACTGAGTCTCTCCTAAGCGCCTACCGGGGAATCGCCTTCGCTGAAAGGCAACTCGATCATCCTCAAGCGGCAACCCAACCAAGAAACGGTCCTTCCTCTGCATCTTCCTTTGCAGCCACCCACCCGGGAGGAAAGGTCTTATGGACATCATGATAGTTGTGCATCGCCAGCCCCATTTGTTTCAGATGGTTCTTGCACTGATTCTTCCGTGCTTCTTCTTGCGCTTCGGCAACGGCAGGTAAGAAGAGAGCCAAAAGCACCGCTACCACGGCGGAAATCACCAAGACTTCAACCAGAGTAAACCCTCGTCGTTGATTGCGCATTTCTGAGACCTCATAGAGAGTGAGTATCGAGAGACGACATTCGGCGGTCGACCGAGCAGATATCTGTACATTACCAGTCGGCAAGGTATGAAACAAGAAAATCTTGTCCACTCCCTTTCGGTCGATGCCATTGAGAGTTCTCATCCACTTTGAAAAGACTTTTCTGTAGTGTGAACGGGGAATTGATTTCCTTTCCTTGGCACGCCATGATCAAATCTATCGAAATGATACCTCCCCAGTTTCGTCGTTCGATCCGTTGACTCGAAAGTTGCATCATATGAAAGCCGTCTATTTGGATGAAACGGGGCTCTCTGTCCGTGATGATCTGGAATCGCCCACTCTTCAATCAGACGAAGTGCTGGTTGAAGTCCTAAAAGCGGGCATCTGTGAAACCGATCTACAACTCGTCAAAGGGTACATGGGTTTTCAAGGAATCTTGGGGCATGAATTCGTGGGCATCGCGAAAACAGGACCATACACCGGAAAACGAGTGGTGGGAGAAATCAACTGTCACTGTCGTCAATGTGTCTACTGCAAGAGCGGGCTGGGGAATCATTGCCCTGATCGTACGGTTCTGGGAATTTTGAACCACGATGGTGCCTTTGCAGAATTAATCGCAGTCCCACAGGTCAATCTCCACACTATTCCCGATTCACTCAGCGACGACCATGCCACATTTGTCGAACCGGTAGCGGCCGCTTATCGTTTACAAGAACAACTGGCCCTCTCAGGAGACGAGACCATCGTGGTCCTCGGCGACGGACGGTTGGGAAATTTGTGCGCTCAAGTTTTGAAACTTGCGGGATGCGAACAACTTCTGGTCGTCGGGAAGCATCCTGAAAAACTTGCAGTCTTGCGAGAGTTGGGAGTCCAGACTGTGACTCTCAAGCAGGTGGAAAAGAAAAATCAAGCGGACATTGTGGTCGACTGTACGGGATCTCCTACCGGTTTGCCGCTCGCACTCGAATTAGTGAAACCTTGCGGAACTGTTATCATGAAAACCACAGTGGCCGGTGAACATCAATTATCGATGGCACCGCTGGTCATTGATGAAGTGACGCTGATTGGATCACGTTGCGGTCCTTTTGAACCGGCGATCGCGGCACTCGCTGAAGAAAAGGTGATTGTCGAGCCGTTAATCGGCGGTCGATATCCCTTGGAAGAAGCACCGCTTGCGATGGTCAAAGCCGCATCGCCAGGCACATTCAAAATCTTGCTCGAACCCTGATGGTACAAATCAGTCCCGAATGATTTCGATTTCGTTTTGCAAAGGTGTAATGCCGACAGCCTTTTGAACGGTTTGGAAGACTTTCGCTCGCTGGAACTCGCTCTTCACGACTCCCTGCAAGATAAGAGTCTCTTCTTCGATCACAATATCCAGGTTACGGCCGTGGAATGATGCCGATTTCGCAAGGGCAGTACGGGCAACATCGGCCCAGTAGTTCCAATCGGGATGACGGCGGAGCGGAATCATAATTTTGATGATTTCGTGAGTTAGGTTTTGAAGTTATTGATTTCCGGCAGAGCGAAATGCTTTATAAAGATGTGTACTGAGGAAATCGTCAATTCTGGGGACCGATCTGCATCGAAATCGCAGTGAGAACGAGGGATCATACAAGACGCGCTTCGTTCTGCTGTCAGAACCGATTTATCCCGCAAGGAACGATCACCTCATTTGACTTCCAAAATTCATGTCTTCACAAGCACAGTACCAGAAACGATTTGCGATCTTTTTTTGACCCTGAAAAACTGGTCTGGACACGTTTCGCGAGATTCTTAAAATTCGTGCCAGAATCGGGCATGATGCCCGTGATCGATCTCAGTGTGAGCCTCTCCCGCAAACTATCGGCTCTCTCTGATTAATTAAGGACCCAGAAGATGGATACGTACCAACGTTTCACGTTGTTGGGCGCGTGTGTGGCCACATGGATGTTGGCTGGCTGCGCTGCTCCTTACCCTTATCAACCTTACCCGTATCAGCAGTCGTATCCCGGCGGAATGTACGGACAACCTGGGTACGCCGCACCCGGCTCGGCTTTGCCTCCGGGCGGTGTGCAATTGAATGCCCCTACTCCCATCAACCCCGGCACGACTGGCGGTGGTGATGCTCCTATGTGGAGTCCTGACAGTTCTGGTTCAGGCACCTCGGGTGGAACCAGTTCCGGCGGCGATAACAGCGTCCCCTTTTATGACGATCCATCGGGGGGAGATCTTGGCCCCTCTCCAAATACCCAAAACCCCGACACGTTCAAGGAAGACAAAAATGCTTTCGGAACTGATGAAAATCCATTCGGCCTGAATGAGACGACGGAATCAACGGGGACCAAAAGTGTTGCCTTTGAAGAAGACCGTAATCCCCGCACCACTGAACAACCTCCCATACTTCAATTAGGAGCGGAAGGAAAGACAACACTTGCACGTGATCGCGGTAACGTCTCCGAGTTGAAAGCTCCCGAACCTATCTCTCTGGCGAGTGCCGAGTTTGAGGAACCGGTGACTCGCGCGGAAGAGACAACCGGGCTGACGCTACCTTACAACCCGGAAGAGATCCCGAACCCGTTCGGTTATGATGCAGCCGAGTATCAATTCTTAAGAGGATTGGTTTCCTACGATGATAAACTGCAAGCCTGGTCCATTATTTATAACGATAAGCCAGCTCGCGAGGATGAATATGGGGGTGTCTTTACGCTGGCAGATCATCCCGGCTTGACGGTGCTCAACGACAATGATGTCGTCTACATCGAGGGAGCAATCTCCAAGACACTGACCGATGCTTACGGAAAACCACGTTATATTGTCGAGCATTTGAACAAATTGAAACCACGAGCCGCCCAATAAAATCGGCCAATTCTGATATCGGCCATTCGTTGAAGTTGCGGCTGCCTCGCGAAATCTGTCTGCTCCTGCTACCTTGAAACCATGCTGATCAAGGTTCTATTCATCGTTGCGTGTCTGACACTCCCCGTGGTTTGGGGTTGGATCGTCCACGCGCTCTTTCGTGTCATCGAACAAAAACGGTTCGGTCAAGACGATAACGATTCTATTTTCACCGACTTCCAAATCTGACAGACGACCGCATGGACTTTTCCATCACCGAGTTGATTATCATCGTCGCTGCGGGTAGTGGCATCGGTTGGATTGCTGGCTTGTTCGGTATCGGTGGCGGATTTCTACTGGTGCCCGTCATGAATATTCTACTCGGTATTCCGGTCGAATATGCGGTCGGAGCTTCCGCCTGCCAGGTACTCGGGCCAGCAACGACGGCACTGTTAGCGCGTCGCGTACATTGGCGATCATTTCATTTTCCTCTGACACTTGCCGGAGGATTGTTTATCGGAGTCACCGCAGGGACATTAACCTTTCAGATTCTGGAAAACCTCGATGAAATCACACTCTTCAATCAATCAGTGGAACCGGCACAAATCAGTGTGCTCGTGATTTATCTGTTGATCATGATCGCTATCGGGATTTTTTCCCTCTGGGAGACCAAACGCTCAAAATCTGGTCATCCAGTTTCGGTTGGTTGGTTGGCGAACTGGAATCTTCCACCACTCGTTCGATTCCGAGAATTTGAAGGGGAACGAATGTCGCTACCCATTGTTTGCTGGTTCGGCGTCAGCATTGGATTTGTTTCTGGTCTACTTGGGATGAGTGGCGGACTGATTTTAATTCCCGGTCTTGTCTATCTCCTCGGCATGAAAGTCGAAAAAGCCGTCCTGCCGACCCTCGTGATTGTCTGGATGATTTCCTTTCAAGCGACCGTCGTCCATGCGTGGAATGGTTACGTCGATTTGAAACTGGTTTCTGCATTGCTGCTCGGTGGAACATTTGGCGCACAACTTGGTGCGCGCACTGGTCAACAATGGGGCGGCACAAAACTCAGAGAGCGATTCGGTTGGCTACTTCTGACTTCAGCCGCTCTGATCGCATACAAACTGTTTCGTATCTTCACTCATTCGATATAAGCTGCTCTTCACATACCGGATAATAGTCTCTAGTTCGCCCCTCATTCCCGAACACTCAACCGCCGTTTCAAAAATTCAAGAGTTTGAGATTCGGGGACACACTTGGTCATACTCTTGAGCAACTTGTTGGCATCCATCAGCTTGCGTCGAAGTTCATAAATGGTTTTCTGAGATCCATCTGACTGTTACAGAAGCACAAAAAAACAAAGTCGATCAAATCCTGTGCGAAAATGTCGGCATCAGAGATGATTCATAACTTTTTAGTTGTAGGACATATAAGATTCATTCACCAACTTGGATCGCCTTCAAGCTTAGAGCCGCCGATCAACGCTTAAGTCATAGCCCGCCAGCGCGACAGGATTTTGCATGCGTTGTTGTAAGTTGATTTTGAACAAACTGTTTGGGTGGCTGTGGATGCCCGTCAGGTCACCCACAGAGCATGAATCTGTCTGGGAGCTTCGCTCCGTCCGCCAGCCACCCTCCACGTTCAACGGTTAGTGATTACGCTATCTCAGATCTCAATCAGGATTTATGTTGATTGATGCAAAATGCTGGCGAGCTTGCGGGATGGGTCGAACCTGTTGACAAGCGGAATGTCATTTGAATGCATCCGTTGTGCTTGCGCCCAACGGCTACGGCCTTCAAATTGCCAGAGACTCAAGTCTCCAAAATCCTAAATCCCAATTCAAATATCGAATTCGCCCAATTCACTCCCCCATCGCAAAATCTCACTCGCTATACTGAACCTGCTCGTCACTTTTGATTGCGACCAAGGTTTAACATGCGATATCTAACTGCGATGTTTCTGATTCTGTGTCCTGTCTTGCTCTTGGCTCAAGACACCGAAACGCCTCCCCCGTTTGAAGCCGGCGATGATAGCCCCACCAACGTCATTCTCATCATGACCGACAATCATGGGGCCTGGACGCTCGGATGTTACGGCAATCCCGATATCGACACGCCCAACATCGATCGCATCGCCTATGAAGGAATCCGTTTCAAGAATGCTTTCAGCAGTAACGCGGTTTGCTCGCCCACACGCGCCACCTATCTGACCGGTTTGATTCCCTCTCAGCACGGCGTCCATTGTTTTCTGCGTCGCAACGAAGCCCAGATGGGAGACGATACCTATTGCACCATCGATGAATTCCGCAGCCTGCCGAAAGTCTTCAAAGAGAACGGCTACGCCTGCGGTCTCGTCGGCAAATGGCATCTCGGTGCCAACATGGAACCCCAAGAAGGCTTCGACGATTATTGGATCACCATGCCTCACGGCGGCACGAGCGAATTTTATGATGCGGAAGTCATCGAAGAAGGAGAACTCCATAAAGAGCCCCGCTATCTCACCGATTTGTGGACCGATCACGCCAAAAAATTCATCACCCAAAATCAAGAGAAGCCGTTCTTTCTGTTTCTCTCTTACAACGGCCCGTATGGATTGGGGAAACTGCTGCTCAATCCTCCCCGCAATCGACACTACAACAATTACGCCGAGGATTTGTTTCCCTCATTCCCGCGTGCTGAGATGCATCCGTGGCAGTTCAACAATAAAGAGTATCTGAACAACATCGTTTCCATTCGCCGGTTCGCGGCAGAACTCTCGGGTGTCGATGATGGTGTTGGCGACGTCATGGAAACACTGCTCGATCTCGGCTTGGATGATAACACGTTGATTATCTTCTGTGCCGATCAGGGATGGATGGGAGGTCAAAATGGTTTGTGGGGAATGGGGGACCATACCCGACCACTCACCGCCTTTGACGGCATGATGAAAGTGCCGTTGATGTTTCGGCATACGAACCACATTCGTCCCGGGCAAACGTCCGATATTCTGGTCAGCAATTACGACTTGATGCCGACGCTTCTCAGTTACCTCGATCTGGATGACAAGAAGAATCTCAACGCCAATTCTCCCGGTCGCGATTTCTCGGAAGCCTTCAAAGGAAAGGACATCCCCTGGCAGGATGTGGTTTTTTATGAGATGGAAAACTGCCGATGTGTGCGGACGAAGACGGCTAAATACATCCACCGACATTCCGAGGGGCCGCACGAATTGTACGACCTGACTAACGATCCCGACGAAAAGATAAACCTGTACGGCCAACCAAAGCAAGCAGAACTACAGCAAGCGCTGAAAGAAGGACTCGACGCGTTCTTCAAAGTCCACGCCGATCCGAAGTACGACCTCTACAACAACGGCACCAGCAAAGCCAAGCTACTGTCCGACCCCACCGTCGGACCAACTAGGCCGAAGTGATTTGGGGAATTTTATTTTGTAGGGTAGGGGCCTCCCTGCCATCGATTCAGTGTAAAGAATCGGGGATCTGTGGAACGATGCCAAACTTCAAACGAGCCTATGTTCCGGGTGGAACTTTTTTCTTTACGGTGGTAACTCATCATCGCACTCCTCTCTTCCAACAAGAGAATGCCCAACGCCTATTGGGAACTGTAATCCGCAAGACACAACAGGAATGGCCATTCAAAATCAATGCGATTGTATTACTCCCCGATCATATTCAATTCAATCCTGTGAAACATGGATACGTCAATTCCGCAACAGACTGGAAGGCCTCCAGTATTCACCGCTGGATCAAAGCGGGTGTGTATCCTCAAGATTGTGGCGGTTCAAATCACCAACCTTTCGACTTTTCTGCAATCGAGGATCAGTGTGGAGAGCCAATCTAAATTCCCGGCAGGGAGGCCCCCAATGATGTTCGGCACGCTTTTTGCGCATTGGATGTCTTAGTGTAAACTCTTCGTTTTTGCAAAGGAATGCAATGACGAAAAACAACCAAAAACTCTCTCAATACGATCCCATCGAAGGGGCGGCCTTCCTGCGTCAGGTCTTCCCTCTGTTGGCACGACTGGCTCCGTCT
>Ga0222718_10000573_pt1 | contig 37635 bp, 39 predicted proteins | sample C33_27DmetaG_FD_165045 | JGI IMG/M metagenome (GOLD analysis project Ga0222718, IMG submission 165045) | Estuarine water microbial communities from San Francisco Bay, California, United States - C33_27D | ecosystem: Environmental > Aquatic > Marine > Unclassified | place: USA: California...
CTTCAATTGATTTTTTAGTTGAAATTGCAGATCTTCTCTGATTAATTAAAACTATATCTCCATCATAATTACGCATTTCATTAAATAATTTAGAAAATAATTGAGGATTGAATTCTAAAAAAAGTATAGTGTTTTTTTTAGTATTTTTAAATTTAAACCAAAAATTATGATAAAAACCACTAAACGTTTCAATAAAACTTTTCAATTTTAAATATTTTTTTCGAGATAAACTAAACGTTATTGGTATTTTGCCAATATTATATTTAGCAGTAACTTTATCCCAAAGTAAATCATTTCTATTTTTATTTTCAAAAAATTTTGTTTGAATTTGTTCTTTTTTATTTATTGATTCAATTATTTTTGACATGAGAGTTGTTGCAATAATTTCTGAAGGTTTTTCTTTTTCAATAATTTTTTTAATTATTTTGAAATTTATTAAATTTGGTAAAACATATGATAGTAATTCATTTCTATCAAAAATTTTTAATAGATTAATTTTTTTAACATAAAAATCATTACCAGAAACTTTTGAGTGCCATGATTCTAATTTTTTTATTTTATCAAATAAATCAAGTCTTTCATCTAAAGTTAGTAAATTATCAGCTACTTTGTGTTTAATTTTTTTTTTATTTAATTCCATATGAACTTCTAAATTAAAAGAAAAAATTGTGGCATTATTATCTTCTAACAGAACTTTTGGAATATAGTTAAAATCAGATATACTACTCAAGAAAATTATTTTTTGTGTCAATATTTTAAAAATGATTTTTTATAACTATTAATTATATCTATTATTTGATGATTGGTTTTGGCACTGGAATTAAAAATTTTCCTCCATTATTCCTAAACATTTTTTCTTTTAGTAAAATTTCAGATTCGTAATTCCAAGCTAGTAATAATGCCACATTTCCATTATTCAAATTTGATGGCGCAATAATTGGTATATGCATTCCAGGTGTGTATTTTCCTTGTTTCAAAGGAGTTGTATCTATTACATAATCAAGAAATTTTGTATCAATTTCACAATAATTTAGCAGAACATTTCCTTTAGCAGGTGCACCATAACCAAAAATAATCTTATTTTCTTTTTTTAGTTTAATCAAAATTTCTATAAGATTTTTTTTAAGTTCCTTAACATTTAAAGAAAATTTTTCATAAAATTCAATTTTATCTAAACCCAAATTTTTTTCGTCATCAATGAAAATTTTTACAGAATTATGAATTTGATAATTATCTCTTTTAGATACAAAAATTCTCAAAGTGCCCCCATGAACTGATTGTTTTTTAATATCAAATATTTCTAATCCAAATTGTTTAACTAATTTTAATAAAGGTAAAATGGAAAAATATGAAAGATGTTCATGATAAACTGTATCAAATTCCAAATTTTTTATCAGATCCACTAAATATGGGACTTCAAAAATGAATATTCCATCATTACCAATTAAAATTTTTATACCATTCATTAAATCTTGTAAATCTTCCACATGAGCAATCACATTATTTGCTACAACAACAGATGCATTTCTAGATTTAACAATTTCTTTACTAATTTGAGATGAGAAAAAAGTATTTTTTGTAGTTATATCAGATTGATTTGCTAAGTTGGATAGATTTGTAGCTGGTTCAATTCCTAAAATTGAAGTACCTAATTTTTTAAATTCTTTAAGTAAGGAACCATCATTACTTCCTATTTCAACAACTAGTGAGTCATTATTTTGTAAAAATTCTTGATGTACATCTTGGGCATATTTTTTAAAATGTTCAACTATAGGTTTACTAGCACTTGTCATGTAAAAATAATTTTTAAATAAATATTCTTTATCAACAATATCTAATAATTGAACTAAATAACAATCTTTACACCAAAATAATCTTAACGGGAATTTTGATTCTACAGAATTTAATTTATTTTTATCCATAAAGGAATTAGATGGAGGTTGTTCTCCTAGGTCCAAAATCATTTTTAGATTATTACTGGAGCAAATTCTACATTTTTGTTCTAATCTATAATTATTCAAATTTACTTGATTCTCCAAAATATCACTTTTTAAGGTTCTCTAACAACTTTGTCATATCCAGAAAATTTACAAAGAGAACTTAATAATTTTTCAAATTTAGTATTTAATTTTGAATCATTTGCTTCTGACGGAATTTTAATTGTTCCACAAAATGAACGCATTATTTCAACATCAGTAATTTTTCTTTTGTTATGAATAATTTTACGTTGTCTAAAAATATGACCAAATAAACCTAAAATTGAACCATAGCTTTTTAGTTTTTTGAGCAATAATCCCTTTGTTGCAAAAAATCCTAGCATACTAAATTCAATTATTATTAAGGAAGGCCATAATTTCAATAATGTCCAAAACGAATAATTTTTGAGTAGTACTAACCATCTGTTTCTTTCAAGTAGATAGAATACTTGAGGACTCCATTGCCAATGAGCACTACCATGATGATGAATTATTGTTTTAGGAACATAATAAGATCTGTAACCAAATATTCTGGCTCTCCATCCAAGATCTAGTTCTTCATGATATGCAAAAAAAGTAGGATCAAAGTATCCTATTTCATCAAAAATTTTTTTAGGAGCAAACATGCAAGTTCCGGATGCATAGCTAATTTCCTCTTGCTCAGAATATTTTCCTTCATCTTTTATTCCTTTATCTCGTGCAAATCCAAAACCAAAAATATTGATCATGCAGCCAGTTCCATCAATAATAGACGGATCTTTGAATTTCAATGATTTTGGTTGATACAATGCATCACCAGTTTTATCATAAGCTTTGAAAAAATTTTCAAGCCAATTTGGCATTACAATCAAGTCATTATTTAATAAAACAACAAAATCTCCTGATGCATTTCTGATTCCAATATTGAGACCTTCTGGAACTCCAACATTTTCTTTATTTAAAATAAATTTAATTTCAGGAAATTTTTTTGAAAATAATTCACCACTTTGATCAGGGGAATTATTATCAACTACAATTATTTCATAAGATGAATTTGTTTCTCGAATAATAGAATCAATACAATCTTGTAGAAATTTTGTACCATTATAATTTAGAATAATTATAGAAGTAAAATTTTTTTTATTGTTCAATTACATTCACTGACTATAAGATATATGATTTTTTAGTATGAATATAGGTATTGCGTATTAATAATACAAAATATGATATGTAAAACAAATATTACTTTGTTAAATAAAATATGGAATTATGATTGAAACTGATAAAATTACAAAAAAGGTACATGATATGTATAAAAAATATCCTTATCCATCACCCTCAACAGATCCAAGCCAAACAAACGAGTTATTGAATTTATTAAAAATTTTTGAATTAGAAAGTCAAATTAAATTAGAAGAGAAAAATATTCTGGATGCTGGAACAGGTAGTGGACATAGAATTACTAATGCAGCAGAATTTTATGAAAAATGTAATTTTTTAGGAATAGATATTTCAAAAAAATCATTACAAATTGCTAAACAATTAGTGAGACAAAAAAAAATTACTAACCTAAAATTAAAAAATGTTAATTTAATGAATGAATTTAATAAAATTGGGAAATTTGATTTAGTATTATGTATGGGTGTACTACATCATTTATCAAATCCAAGTACAGGTTTAAAAAATATTAAAAAAGTTTTGGAAAAAGATGGAATAGTATTTCTATATCTATACGGAAAATTGGGAGGACATAATCGTATGTTGAATAAAAAAATTATTTCCACATTATTAGGTTCAGATAATTATGATTATGAAAATGGAATTAAAATTGCAAGAGAGCTTAATTTTAATAAATTTGAATATGGTTGGAATCTGACTTTCAAAAATAAAAAAGAAGAAGACTCGTTGATAGTAGATTATTTACTTCATGCAAATGAAATTCTTTATGATTTTAATGAAATTGAGAAATTATTGAATAAAGCAAAATTTTATGGATATGCAGTTTTTGGAATTACTACAGGAACGGAAGGTTTACTTTTTGATTCAAGATATGAATCTAAAGTTAAATTATCTATACCACAAACAAATATTTCAAAAATTTTAAAATCAAAATTTTCAGAAAAATATTATAAGTCACTGAATTTAAAAGATAAATATAGAATTTTGGAATTATTCTATCAACCAAACGGATATACAATTATTGGTTTTACTAAAAAAGCATTTGAAAATTTGACAAATCAAAGATTAAAAGAAAATTTCATAAAACTCTAAAAATTTTTCTGATGAATTAATTTTGGATTGTACTTTTCAATAATTGAAAACAACACATCTATGGACTCATCAATAGATGTTAATTTAATATTATTTTTTTGAATTTTAGTACAATCTAGACATGTTTTAGATGGTCTTGGTGCAAATTGATTTAGTTCTTTTGTTGAAATTGGAGAAATTAGGGATTCGGAATAACCAAATTTAATTGCAATTTTTTTAGCAAATTCAAATCTACTAATACAGGTTAGATCAGTAGTATGAAAAACACCGACAAGATTTTTCTTTAAAGAAAATTCAATAATTTTTGAAAGATTATCAACTAATGTAGGATTACTATATTGATCATCTATAACATTGATATGATTATTTTTATTTAATTCTGATAAAATCCAAAGAGCAAAATTTGTGGGTTTTGAATAATCAGATCGTTTATGTAATTTTGTTTGTGATGCATAACCATATAATAAATTTGTACGACAAATTATGTAGTCAGTTAAATTTTTTACCTCATTTTCACTTTCTAGTTTTGTTTGACCATAATAATTTACAGGGTTTGGAAAATCATCTTCAATATAAGATTCAGTATTTCCAGAAAAAATTCCATCTGTAGAAATTTGAATTAGTTTACATTGTAATTTTTTTGCAATTTTAACAAGATTTTTTACTCCAAAAACATTCACTGAATAGGCTTTTTCTTTATATTTTTCACAATAGTCAACATTAGAAATTGCAGCAGCATTAATAATAAAATCAGGATTAAATTTTAAAATTTGTTCACAGCTTGTGTATTTTGTTATATCTAATTGAAAAACAGGGATATTATCAACATTAACAGATGATTGGTTAAAAGTACCAAATATATCAAAATTTTGAACGTTTTTTATTAAATTTAAACCAAGTAATCCATTAGCACCTACAACACATATTTTTTGCAATAATAATTAAAATTAAAATAATTAATTAAACTATACTCAAAATAGATACTAAATTAATTCAGAAATCACTACTGCAACAGCATAAGATTTTTCATGACTAACAGAAACCAAAAATCGAAACGAAGAATTCTTTAACAATTTTACAGTTGGTTTTTCATTCTCATGATCTGTTAAAATATCCAAAAAATTTATTGGTTGACCAATGCATTTGATTACTGATTCCTTTATTGCAAATTTTGTTGCAAATGATTCATATGCATTTTTTTTATTTAAACAATATTCAATTTCAGAAGAATTAAAAATTTTTTTGTAAAAACTTTTGTTGGTATCAAAAAATTTTTCTTGAAAACGAGAAATATCAATAATATCAATTCCTATTCTAAAGTTTTCAAGCACGTAAACTATAGCAAGAAGGTTTATTTATTATCTATGGACTTTTGCAAACGTGCAAGATGAAAAAATAAAAAATGAAATTAAAAATATTTTCTTTGAAGTTTTTCCAAAATTGTCTGAGAATGAATTTGAATGGGAAAAAGAACAAAAGGATTATGAGAATTGGGATTCATTTGCACAATTAAACATCATAACTTTTGCAGAGTCAAAATTTGATATTACATTTTCATTAGAAGAATCTATTGAAATAAAATCGGCAAACGATCTGTTAAAATGTATTAGCTCTCATAAAAAATGAACATAATTGATTTATTAAAAAATAATGCAAAGAAATATCCTTCAAAAGTAGGTTTTATTGATGAAGAAAAAGAAATAACTTTCCAAAATATGTTGAATAAAGTAGAAATATTTTCAAGTTCAGAATTATTTGAAAATAAAAATGAAGTTGTAGGATTAGTTTTAGATAATTCGATTGAAGATATTATAGCTTATTTAGGAATAATTTATGCAGGAAAAATTGTTCATATTATTCCTCCTAAAATAACTGAAAAGAATTTTTTCAATCAAATTCAATCTTCAAATCCAAGTACCATAATTTGTTCTAAAAAAAATCAGATAAATTTTTTAGATTTTAATGCAAAAAATATACCAATTTTTACCTTTGAGCAAGTGATTTCAAAATCAATTACTGGTTTTGAAAATAGAAAAAATAACAAAATTGCTTATTTGATATACACTTCAGGTACTACATCAGAACCAAAAGGAGTTCCAATTTCTCATGAAATGATAGAATTCACAACAAAAAATATTGTTAAGGTTTTAGGGTATTCAAAAAATGACGTTGATCTAACACCACTGCCTATTTATCATTCATTTGGATTAGGATGTCTACATACTTCAATTTATGTAGGATCTACTTTTGTTCTATTAAAAAATGCAAATAATTTAGAAAATGTATTAAATTCTTTAAAAAAATTTAATGCAACTACATTTGCAGCTGTACCAGTAACTTTAACAAAATTTCTAAAATTTGACAAGTATTTAGAGGAAAAATTTTCAAATATTAGATTAATAATTACAAATAGCACATCAATTCCAAAAAATACTGTTAATGATTTCAAATCAATTATAAAAAATCGAAAATTGGCAACATACTATGGTCTTACTGAAGCTTCACGTTCGACATTTATGGTTTTTAATGAAAATTCTAATTTAGATATATCTGTAGGCAAATCTGCCCCAAATGTAAAAATCAAAATTGAAAAATTTGATGAAAAATCACAAATTGGTGAAATTATTGTTAAGGGTAAAAATGTAATAAAAAATTATTGGAATAATCCAGTAGCTGATAGAAATTTAAAAAATGGATGGTTGCAAACTAGCGATATCGGTTATTTAGATGATGATGGGAATTTATTTCTAATTGGACGAAATGATGACACCATCAATATTGGAGGTGAAAAAGTAATTCCAAATGAAATTGAAGAAATTATAAAACAAATTCCAGAAATTGAAGATGTTGTTGCTTTTGGAATAGATAATGAAGTATTTGGAAAAACAATTAAAGTAAATATAATTAAAAAGAAAAATTCAAACTTAGACAAAGTAAAAATTCTTAGTTATTGTTTAAAAAACCTTGAAAAGTTTAAAATTCCATCAAAAATTGAATTTGTAGAGAAAATTCCTAAGAATGAATACGGAAAAGTTAAACGGTCTCTGTTAAAATGATTATAGACTAGCATGAGAAATAATGATAATTTTAAAGCAAATGAAGAAGAATTGATGGAATATTATCAATTAACAGGCACTATAGGGAAATTAAAATTAAGATTGAAATTTGTTAAAAGTTGGATTTACCATTCTTTAGCTTATTCATCACCATTGCCTTCTTGGTCGATTAAATTTCAAAAAAGTAGAGGTGTTAAAATTGGTAAAGATTGTCATTTTTCACCATATGTATTGATTGATCTTTTACATCCAGAATTAATTACAATTGAAGATAATGTAACAATTAGTTCAAATTCAATGATTTTTGCCCATATCAATCCAACAGCAAATGCATTTTTGAAAAATAACGGATATCCAAGAACAATAAAACCAGTATTAATCAAAAAAGGGGCAGTGGTTAGTGTGGGGTGCATAATAATTGCAGGAGTAACAATTGGAGAAAATTCAATTGTAGGTGCAGGTAGTGTAGTGACACAAGATATACCGGATTTTTGTGTAGCAGTAGGAAATCCAGCCAGAGTAATTAAAAAAATTGATCATTAATTCTGACAAAAATTAAAAATGAATCACATTACAAATATAGTCCAAATATTAAAATAAAATATGACTAAGGTTTCTGAACTGATTAAAATAAAAAATGTTGAAGAAAAAATTGATGAGATAACAGAATTTGTTAAAAAAGAAGTTTTTGAAATTTTTGAGAAAAAAGGCATAGTTATTGGCCTTAGTGGTGGGATTGATTCAGCAATCACTGCTGCATTATGTGCAAAATCTATCGGTTCAGAAAAAATATTAGGATTAATTTTGCCAGAAAAAGAATCAGATGTAAATAGTAAAAATCTTGCACTACAAATTGCTGAAAAATACAATATAGACACAGAAACTATCGATATTACAAATATTTTAGAATCATATGGCGTATATGAAAATAAAGAAAAAATTGTAAAGGAAAAATTCCTAAACTATAATGAAAAATGTAAATATAGAGTTGTTGTGCCTCCAAAGTCAGAAAATAATATAGGAATACCATTTTTAGAAATTCTAGATGATGAAAATACATTACATAAATTAAAAATATCTTCATTTGATTTTCTTAATTTAACAGCTGCAACATCCATTAAACATAGAGTACGCATGACAATGTTATACAATTATGCTGAAAAAAATAACTTTGCTGTTATAGGAACCACAAATAAAACCGAATATTTACAAGGATATTTTGTCAAATATGGTGATGGAGGTTCAGACATAGAACCTTTAGTTCATTTATACAAAACTCAAATTTATCAAATTGCAAAGTTTTTAAAATTACCTGAAGAAATTATAAATCAAGATGCTTCTCCAGATGTATGGAGTTTTAAAACAAGTGACGAAGAATTTTTTTATGCAGTTCCTTACAATATTGTAGATCTAATACTTTATGGAAGAGAGAATAATATTTCTATAACTGAAATTGCAAAATTTTCAAACCTTGGATCAGAAAAAGTTGAAAAATTAATTCAATTTCAAAATCAAAAACAAAACAGAAGCCAAACTATGCGAGAAAAGCCTCATAGTATTGATGAAAAATAACTAATTCCATTTTAAAGTCCAAGGTTGTGGATGTAAAGTCTGTTCATTAACTAAAGGTTCCCATAATTTTGAATTATTTAGATACCATTCAACTGTCTTTTCTAAAGCATTTTCAAAATTAAATTGTGGGGACCATCCTAATTGATTTTTAATTTTTTCATAATTTATTGAATAACGTTTATCATGTCCAGGTCTATCTTCAACAAATTCTATTAATTCTGTAGATTTTTCCATTTTTTGTAGGATTTTTTCAATAATATTTCTATTAGAAATCTCATTCCAAGAGGAAATATTGTAAGTTTCGCCTGAATATCCTTTTTTAGCAATTAAATCAATTGCTTGAACATGATCGGTTACAAAAATCCAACTCCTTAGTTGATTTCCGTCTCCATATAATGGAATTTTTAAATTTTTATGGGCACGAATGATTGTTTTTGGAATAAGTTTTTCTGGAAATTGAAATGGGCCAAAATTGTTCGTACATCTAGTAATTATGCAATTAGTTTTGTAAGTTCGTGTATAAGACTGAACTAAAAGATCAGCAGATGCTTTAGTTGCAGCATAGGGATTACTAGGTTTCAAATTATCAGTTTCAATAAAAGGTTCAGCATTTTTTGCTAAATCACCATAAATTTCATCAGTAGAAACATGAATGAATAATTTTTCAAATTCTTTTGATGCTTCTAAAAGAGAATAAGTCCCATAGATGTTAGTGTCCAAGAAAGGTTTTGGATTAGCAATGCTTCTATCAACATGGGTTTCTGCTGCAAAATTAATGATAACATCAACATCTTTTGAAATATTTTTTACAAATTCAATATCCGTGATATTTCCTTCTTTAAAGATATAATTAGGATTATTTTCAATTTGTTCGAGATTTAATTTATTTGAACCTAAAGATAAATTATCAATATTAATTATTTCGTCATGTGGATTATATTGAAAATGATTTCGAATAAATTCACTTCCAATAAACCCATAACCACCACAAACTAAAAATTTCAAATCAACACCTGCTCATCATCATTCCAATCATAAGAATTTTTTGTATTTGGATTAATTACAGAAGGATCATTCCAATCCATTCTTTCTTCATCAGGATTTTCATAATCATACAAATTTGTTAAAAAATAAATTGTTTTAGAAGGAATTGTACTGATAGTTTTTGTTCCATGCCAAAAATTTCCAGGTACCTTAATTATTTTTAAATCATCACCATCTACAAAAACCTCAATTAATGTACCAAAAGTATCAGAAGTTTTATCACCATCATAAACACAGATTTTCATTTTACCCTTTGTAACCATAAAATAATCAGTCTGATTACGATTGTGTCTATGCCATGCACGAATAACTCCAGGTTCACTTTTAGAAAAATTTACTTGTTTGGGCAAAGATTTATCAAAAAAATCAAGCCAGTCTGAACGAAAAATTTCTGTGACAAATCCTCTTTCATCAAAATTAATCTTAGGACTAAAAATTTGTACGCCTAAATCAAGATTTTCTATTTTTAATGACATGTATATGAAATTAATTTATTTGTCATAATTATATTTATTATGTCAAAATTGTTAATTAGAGATAAGAAATTGAGAGAGTCATTAAAGAGTAAATGTAGAAAAATCAAATTAGTATTAACTGATGTTGATGGGGTTTTAACAGATGGGGGAAGATATTATTCAGAAAAAGGTGAAATTGTAAAAAGGTTTCATGTAAGAGATGGAATGGGAATAAACATTCTACTACGAAATGGGATCAAAACTGCAATAATCACAAAAGAAAATTCAAAAATTGTTAAAAAATGGGCAAAAGAAATGAACGTCTCAAAAACATATTCTGGAGTAAAAATTAAAGAAAATGAGTTAGAAAAAATATGTAAATTCTACAAAGTTGAATCTTCTGAAATTGCATTTATTGGTGATGATGTTAATGATTTAGAATTAATGAAAAAAGTAGGATTTGCCGTTACTCCATCAGATGGAATTTTACAGGCTAAAAAAATTGCAAACTATATTTGTAAAACTTCTGGCGGTAATGCAGCCTTAAGAGAAATGATTGATCTAGTTTTAAAAGAAAAATTTTCAAGAAATACTGTTTGGTACTGAGTCAAATTTAATAGGACATATTTTAGAGAATAATCATGGTGTTTATTGTTGCAGAAATTGGAATAAATCACAATGGAGATATAAAAATTGCAAAAAAGCTCATTGACCTTGCAGTTTCATCTGGATGTGATGCAGTTAAATTTCAAAAAAGAACTGTAGACAAAGTATATTCTAAAGAAATTCTTGATGGACCAAGAGAAAGTCCATGGGGAACAACACAACGTGAACAAAAAGAGGGTTTAGAATTTTCTATATCAGATTATAAAATTATTGATAAATATTGTAAACAAAAAAAAATTCAATGGTATGTTTCATGTTGGGACATAAATAGTCAAATTGAAATGAGAAAATTTAAGACTAAATATAATAAAGTTGCATCAGCAATGTTAGTTCATACTAAATTATTAGAAAAAATTGCTGAAGAAAAAAAACATACATTCATTTCTACAGGAATGAGTACTATGAATGATATTTCAAAAGCAATTAAAATTTTCAAGAAACATAAATGTCCATTTGAATTAATGCATACACATAGCAGTTATCCAATGAAAATAGAAGAAGCTAATCTCAAACTCATTCAAACTCTTAAAAAGAAATTCAAATGCAATGTAGGTTATAGTGGTCATGAATCTGCTGCATCTTTAATTTGTGTTGCAGCAGTTTTACAAGGTGCCACTTCAATTGAGAGACATATTACTTTAGACAGAACAATGTATGGAAGTGATCAAGCAGCTTCTTTAGAACCAGAAGGTTTACTTAGACTTGTAAGAGATATTCGTGTATTAGATGTTATTATAGGTGATGGTAAAAAGAAGATATGGAATTCTGAAAAATCTGCTATGAAAAAACTTAGAGAAAGATTAGTTTGAATTTAATTAATCAAGAAATTAAAAATTCCATTAGAGAAAGCTCTAATATAATTTTGAATTCAGAAAATTTATCAGAAAAAATTGAAAAAACAATTAATGAAATAATAAAGTGTTTTAATACAAAAAATAAAATTATAATTTTTGGTAATGGTGGTAGTGCAGCAGACGCACAGCATATAGTTGCAGAATTTATTGGTAGATTTCAAAAAGAAAGAAAAAGCTTACCTGCAATTGCTTTAACTACAGATTCATCAATTCTTACTTCGTTATCAAATGATTATTCATATGATGTGGTTTTTAGTAGACAATGTGAAAGTCTTGTTTCAAAAGGTGATGTAGTAATTGGTATTTCTACTAGTGGAAATTCAAAAAATGTTGAAGAAGGGATTATAACTGCAAAAAATTTGGGAGCTATTACGATAGGATTACTCGGGGGTGATGGTGGAGTAATCAGTAAAATTGTGGATATTCCAATAACAGTAGAATCCAACAATACTGCTAGAATACAAGAGGTACACCGAGTGATTTATCACATAATATGTGGAATTGTAGAAAGAGAATCAACCAAATAAGAGTTAAAAAAATAAAGATATAATTAAAAAATAATTTTTTATTTTTTGACTACATTAGCAATAGAATAAAGAATTGTTGCAGTGATTAACAATATAGTACCTAAAATAACACCACCAATTCCTACAAGAGCGATATTTGTAGTGACAGAACCAGTTTCAGAATAATTCTGAATTGTCCAACCACCAAAAATTAAACCAACTATTAAAAAGCATAAACCAGTAATACCATAATAAAGAAGAGGTCGTTCCATTGCGACATGTTTAATTGTACTAATAATTACAGAGGCACCGTGTGATATAGGTTCTTGAGAATGAGAATTATTTTCATAACTAATAGTTATTGGAACTTCAGTAATGTTCATATTTTTCTTAACAGATTTTATTAGAATTTCAGTAGATATTCCCATTCCAGAATCAGTTGGAGAGATTTCACTTAGTACATTTTTTGAATAAGCTCTAAATCCACTTTGGGCATCTGATAAATTTGAACCAGTAATAGTATTTGTTAATCCAGTAATAGTTTTGATTCCAAATTTTCGATATTTTGGTAAATTTTTAGTTTTTCCTAAAAATCTGGAGCCAATTACAATATCAGCTTTATTTTCTAGCAAAGGTTTCAACACTGAATCAATTTCTGAAATTTGATGTTGCCCATCAGCATCAAATGTAACTAAGATATCCCCATCGGTTTTTTTAGATTCATTAAAAATTGTTTTAATTGCTGCACCATATCCCAGATTTCTAGTATGTTTAACAACTATTGCACCTAATGATGACGCAATAGTTTGAGTCATATCAGAAGAACCGTCATCACAAACAATTACATGTTCATATTTTAATTTCAATTTTGCAACAATAGCTCCAATATTTTTTTCTTCATTAAAAGCAGGAATTCCAATTATTATTTTCAGATTACGTTACCACTCACACTTCATTATTTAGGTTTTTATCATTTGATATTATATTCAAATGGACTTGAACAGCCTGAGAAAATAATTGTTCATTTTTTTCAAGAAATTCAAGCATGGTATTATCTGAAATATCCATATTCGAATATACACCATTTCCTGAAAAAAAATACTGATTTCTAATAACTTCATAAACATTAATTGGAAATACATAATCATTTAATTTAAAAACTGATTCAAACTTTTTATAATTTAACGGCTCTGTTTTAGATTTTAATGCAGTTTTAATTAATCCAGGAAGAGAATTTAAAGATTCTACTCCAAACACAGATGGAATTATTTGGTATGGTTGTTTTCCAAAAGTTATAGTTGGTTTTCCAAATTCAACAGCTTTTAGATTAGAAGTTCCTCTAAGAGTAATCACTAATTTTGAATTTTGAATTAAAACATTATTATCAAATTTTGGATGAATTAATTTAACATTTGGTATATCCATAATTTCTTTATAGTAATCAATATGATTCCAGAATCTTAATCCAGCAGCAATGTGTTCTTTAACATATAGTAAATGATCAATTGGAATTGATTTTGAAATATGACGAATTACTTCTATTTGATTTGTGAAGAATGGTGCATAATGAAGGAGACTTGCTTCTTCAGTAATATTCATTGGAAAATATACAAATGGAGTATTTAATGATGGATTCAAAATTGAGAACTTATTTAGAAAATTATAATTACTTTTTCTTTTATATTCTACCCACAATGCATCCTTGATAACTTTTAATTTATTTCTTCCAAAATACATATAATTTGATTTAATTAAATCATTATCTGAATCAAATAAATAATCTTTAAATCCAGATAACTTGTCTAAAAAATTTACACTTCTATCTTTAATCCAATTTTTTTGATCAAGATCATAATTACTATTATTGTTATTTTGATGAATCTCAATATCTAAATCATTAATGTTTTTATCTAAATCTAAATCAAATGTTTCAGCATCTTCAACAATAACAGTTTGATCACCAATTCCAGTTCGACACGCATTTAAAACTTTAATTCCTTTAGATCTACAAAGATCTAATAAGATTTTTTGATTATGCAATACAGGGTTATATGTAAGGAAAAAATCAGGTTCTATTTCGTCTAAAATTTTCTCAAATAATTTTAATTCTTGTTCCAAAATTAATAAAATCTCTTCTTTTGCAAATTTGTAGAATCGATTATGATTATAGAAATAGCGTTCGTTAAGTGCTAAATTCCATAAATTAATTTTATATTTTTTTTCAAAATTAATTAAATATTCAAGATCAGGTTTTTTTTCATTTATATTTATGTAATCGTGATAGTACCAATTTTTTTTAAAATTTACCAATTTTTGTTTTTCAAAAAAATTTTTAGGTTTTGAATTGACATCTATAATTCCAAAAAAATCAGCATTGATTTTAGATTGAAGATAATATGCAAGTGAAAAATGCATAAAAAATGAATTTAGCCAAAATAAAAGTTTAGGTTTTTTAGTCACAATAATCAGATATTTTTTTGATTATTAAATATATGAATTAATGTTAAAATTATGATAGATCTGATACATAAAAATAATCTTGTTTAATCTTACGAAATGAATAAAATTTAATCAAGGACAAAAACAATCCCCAAATTCCACTTAAACTTACACATGTGAAATATCTAAAATTTTGTAAAATAATTTTCCAACCTAAATTATTTTTACACCATTTTAAAAAAGGAATTCTAGGAAATAAAATTTTACGAAATTTTATAGATTTTTTGAGATAAAGATCAACGCTATTATTTCGATTAGACATACCACAGGTTCCTCTGTATATGAGAACATCATTTGAAGCATGAATATATCCATGTCTAAGAATTTTTAAAATTAAGATCATGTCATGGCCTTGAGTTTGATGATCAAAAACTTTTTTTAAAATTTCAGTACGAAATAAAGAATAAAAGAATAAAGCATATTTTCTAGATTTAAAACATGTTTTCACTCTTTTTTCATATTTCAAGTCATTAATTGAATAACAGTGAATTGAAAGAAAATGTCGCCTTATTTTTTTGTAAATGGATTTGAATACGTTATCTTTTTTATCAAAATCAAAGGTTTGAATATTTTTTCCAACATATTTTGTTTGGCCAATACTTGCAATTACATTTTTTTTAGAATTAAGAATTTTTATATTATTTTCTAGAAAATGATCATCCCAATAATCATCATGTGCAAGCCAAACAAAATAATCTGATTTTAAATAATTTAAAACAAAACGGAAATTGGGAATAGGTCCTAAATTATTTTTTTGACGAACATAAATTATTCTTTTATCTTTTTTTTCATACTCTTTACAAATTTTTGATGTTGAATCAGTCGAAGAATTATCTGAAATAATCAATTTAAAATTTTTATAAGTTTGAGATAGAATTGAATCTAAACAACGATTAATTGTTTCTTCTCCATTAAAAACAGGTAAACCAACAACAATATCTCGCATAATTATGACTCAAATTAAAAATATCATATAAATTATAATAAAATTCTAGATTTATTTAACTAAAAATTCTAAATAATGAATAAATTCAAAATACACTAATTTTTGATAAAATTTGTTATGAAAATTTGTATAATTGGTGGTAGCGGTGTTATTGGTTCAAAATTTGTAAAAAAATTTTCAGAAAATTATGATGTTCAATATACTTATTTTCAAAATAAAATAAAAACATTGAAAAAAGGAGATAAATTAGATATTACAGATAAAAAATCTACAATTGAATATATTAAAAAACTAAAACCAAATATTGTTATTAATTGTGCAGCACTTGCTAATGTTGATCTATGTGAAGAAAATAAAAAATTAGCAGATAAAATAAATGTAGAGGGATGTAAAAATATAGTAGAAGGTTGCAAGATAACAAATAGTAAATTAATTTTTATTTCTACAAGTTTTGTTTTTGACGGGAAGAAAAAAGAATATTTTGAGAAGGATAAAACAGCTCCTTCAACTTATTATGGATATACAAAAGTTAGAGGAGAAGAAATTATTAAAAAATCAGGATTGTCACATTTAATTTTAAGAACTGATCAACCCTATTGCTGGATAGAGGATAATCAACGTAAGAATTCAGTTTTGAGAGTTATTGAAACTTTAAAAGCAAAAAAAAAATTATATGAAATTGAAGATTGGTATAATACACCAACATATGTTCCAGACATAGTTTTTGCTACTTTAAAATTAATAAAAAATAATTCAAATGGAATTTTTCATGTAGTTGGATCTGATTATATTAATAGATATGATTGGTCAATACATGTAGCAAAAAAATTTAAACTTGATCAAACTAAAATTAAATCAATAAATTCAAAAAAATTAGATTTATCAGTAAAAAGACCAAATATTAATTTAAAAAATTTAAAAATTTCAAAAGAAATTAAATTTAAAATGAATGGAATAAAAGAAGGAACTACTTTAATGAAAAAAGAAATTTTAAATTTATGATCATTCAACTTGTAAAATTAGATTTTTAATAAATTATTGATTTACAAATAAGTACTAAAAATTTGAAACTAATAAATTTTATAAAAAAAGTACAATTCTTTTGAAAAAATCATTAATTTAGAAATTGTGACCAAATTATAAATTTAAATCTTCAATACAAATAATACTGATAAAATATTTCATAATTATTAAATGAAAGCAGTGATTCTAGCAGGAGGTTTAGGAACCAGAATTAGTGAAGAAACTCATCTTAAGCCTAAACCATTAATTGAAATTGGAGGAATGCCTATTCTTTGGCACATAATGAAGATATATTCTTCACATGGAATAGATGATTTTGTGATATGTTTAGGATACAAAGGATATCAGATTAAAGAATATTTTTCAAATTATTTTCTTCATATGTCAGACGTAACAATAGATATGAGATCAAATAATATTGAAATTCATAAAAAAAATGCTGAGGCATGGAAAGTTACACTAGTAGATACTGGATTAAATACTATGACAGGTGGTCGTTTAAAAAGAGTAAAAAAATATTTAGAAAATGAAAGATTTTGTTTTACATATGGTGATGGAGTGAGTGATGTAAATATTAAAAAATTAATAGAATTTCATGAAAAGAAAAAATCTATAGCCACAGTTACAGCTGTACAACCACCTGGAAGATTTGGAATCTTGAAAATCAACAAAGATGATTCGACTTCATTTATAGAAAAACCATTAGGAGATGGAAATTGGGTAAATGGAGGTTATTTTGTACTAGAGCCTAAAATATTTGATTATATAAAAAATGATTCAACAGTATGGGAAAAAGAACCATTAGAAAAACTGAGTAATGAAAATCAATTATCAGCATTTCGACATTCAAATTTTTGGCAACCATTAGATACATTAAGAGATAAAAATAATTTAGAAAATTTATGGACTTCTAATAAGGCTCCATGGAAAAATTGGTAATGAGTAAAGAATTTTGGAATGGTAAGAAGGTTCTAATCACTGGTCATACTGGATTTAAAGGAAGTTGGTTAACATTATGGTTAAAAAAAATAGGAGCTGAAGTAATTGGATTCTCAAAAGACATTCCAACAAAACCTAGTTTATTTGAATTAGCTGATATTTCAAAAAATATTAATTCAATTGAAGGAGATATTAGAAATTATGATGAAATACAGAGAACAATTACAAAAATTAAACCTGAAATCATTTTTCATTTAGCAGCTCAGTCTTTGGTTAGATCATCCTACACAAATCCTAGAGAAACTTATGAAACCAATGTTATGGGAACAGTAAATTTGTTAGACGCTGTAAGAAGTTCAGAAAAAACATGTGTAATAATTAATGTAACAAGTGACAAATGCTATGATAATAGGGAATTCAATAAACCACATACAGAAGAAGATAAATTAGGAGGTTATGATCCTTACAGCAGCAGTAAAGGATGTTCAGAATTAATTACATCAGCATTTAGGAATTCATATTTTCAATCATCTAATCATGAAATTACTTTAGCATCAGTAAGAGCGGGTAATGTTATTGGAGGAGGTGATTGGGCTAAAGATAGATTGATTCCAGACATTATTGAAGCAATTACTCAAGACAAAGAACTAAAAATTCGTAATCCCAATGCTGTTAGACCTTGGCAATATGTTTTAGAACCATTAAATGGCTATATTTTACTTGCAGAAAAAATGTGGTCAGATAGAAAGAAATTTGCTCAAGCATGGAATTTTGGACCATGTGAAGAAAACAAGCCAGTATCTTGGATTATAGAAGAAATTTCAAAAATTTATGGAAAAAAAAGTAATATTATTTTAGACATATCTGAAAATCCTTATGAAAGTAAAATATTGAAATTAGATTGTTCAAAATCTAAAATGGAGCTTGATTGGAAACCAAAAATTAATTTAAAAAAAGGTCTTGAGATGACAATAGATTGGTATAAAGAATATGAAAAACAAAGCAATATGAGAATAGTGTCAGAAAAACAAATAGATTATTTCAATTCAATCTAACAATCATGGAAAAAAAATGTAGATTCTGTAATGAAAATTTAGATATAACATTTGCAGATCTTGGTTCTTCTCCATTATCTAATTCTTTCTTAAAAAAATCTGACTTGATAAAAAAAGAACCAATATTTCCTTTACATGCTTATGTTTGTAGAAATTGTTTCTTAGTACAGTTAGAAAAATTTAAAAATCCAGATAAAATTTTCAGAGATTATGCATATTTTTCATCATATTCTGAAACTTGGATCAACCATGCAAAGGATTATGTAAACAAAGTTGTAGACAGATTTAAACTTGATAAAAATAATTTTGTTATAGAGGTTGCTAGTAATGATGGATACTTACTTCAGAATTTTAAAAATAAAGATATTCCATGTTTAGGTATAGAACCAGCTATAAATGTTGCAAAAGTAGCAAAGAAAAAAGGAGTCAATACAATAGTAGAATTTTTTGGTACTAAAATTGCAAAAGAATTATCTTTTAACAAACAAAAAGCAGATCTTTTAATTGCAAACAATGTTTTAGCACATGTACCAGACATAAATGATTTTGTTAAAGGAATGAAAATTTTACTAAATTCTAATGGGATAATTACTGTAGAATTTCCACATCTAATGAAGTTAATCGAAGAAAATCAATTTGATACAATTTATCATGAACATTTTTCATATTTTTCACTTTATACTGTTATGAAAATTTTTGAAGTACATAATCTAAAGATATTTCATGTTGAAAAATTAAAAACTCATGGGGGGTCATTAAGAGTATATGCCACACATATACAAAATAAAACTTACATTATCAGTAATGAAGTTAAAAAAATATTGAAAAAAGAAATAGAATTTGGCATAAATGACATTAACACATATACAAATTTTGAAAATAAAATTATTAAAGTAAAAAAGCAGTTATTAGATTTTGTAGGTAATGCAAAAAAAGAAAAGAAAAAAATTGTATGTTATGGTGCAGCTGCAAAAGGAAATACTCTATTGAATTATTGTGATATCGGATTAGATTATATTGATTATGTAGTTGATCGAAGTTCTTACAAACAAGGATTATATCTTCCTGGTACTCATATTCCAATTAAAAATCCTGATGAAATTAAAAAAACAAAACCCGATTATGTGTTGATTTTACCATGGAATTTACAAGAAGAGATTTCTAACCAAATTAATTTTGTTAGAGAATGGGATGGAAAATTTGTGATTCCAATTCCTGAAGTAAAAATTCAATAATATTTTTTGAATAAAATTTAATGGGATTTTTCCTATTATCAAAAACTAACTCATTTAATTAGATATTTTATATTTAAAATAAAAAATTTACAGAAAGGTTTATCCTATGAGTTTTTTGAATTAAAAAAGTATTGAAAAAAATAGATAATTCTAAATTTAAAAAAAGAAATAAAACTAAAATTAAAAAAATGAATAACGATGACTCATTAAAAGAACTTACTAAAAAATGGATTTCAGATAGTTATCCCTATGAATATTCATATCATTTTAATTGGTTAGGTTTACCGATTATTCAATATCCTCAAGATATTATTGCATTACAAGAAATAATCTGGAAAATTAAACCCGAATTAATTATTGAAACGGGAGTTGCTAGAGGTGGATCCATGATTTTTTTAGCATCTATTTTAGAAATGATCGGGAAGGGAAAAGTAATTGGGATTGATATTAAAATTCATGAAGAAAATAAAAAAGCTATAAAAAAACATCCAATGTTTAAAAGAATTGAATTAATAGAAGATTCATCAATTTCTAAAAAAACTATTAAAAAAATTTATGAGTTATCAAAAAATAAGAAACAAATTATGGTCATATTAGATTCAGATCATTCTCATTCTCATGTCTTATCAGAATTAAATACATATTCTCCACTAATTTCCAAAGGAAGTTATTTAGTAGTTTTTGATACACTAATTGCATCATTACCTGAAGAATTTTTTAAGAATCGCTCTTGGACAAAAAGTAGAAATCCAGATTCGGCAATAACAGAATTTTTAAAAACAAATAATCGCTTTAAAATTGATAAAACAGTTAGTGATAAATTATTGATAACTGCAGCTCCAGACGGATATCTCAAATGTGTGAAATAAGAAAGGAGATTTTAATTACAATATACAAGGTAAGAATTTTATGAAATTTATTAAAACAAAATTAAATGATGTAGTAATTATAGAACTAGAAAAAATAGAAGACAGTAGAGGATTTTTTGCACGTGTGTGGGATAAAAATGAAATAAAATCATGGGGATTAAATTCAGAACTTGTTCAATGTAGTGTATCTTTTAATAAGAAAATAGGAACTTTTCGTGGAATGCATTTTCAAGATACTCCATATGAAGAAGATAAACTTGTTAGATGTACAAAAGGAAAAATTTTTGATATTGTTGTTGATCTTCGTTCATTATCTTCTACATACAAACAATGGGAAGGATTTGAGTTAACTGAAAAAAATCACAAAATGGTTTATATTCCAAAAGGGTTTGCGCATGGATTTCTGACATTATCTAATAATACAGAGGTTTTTTACCAAATGTCCCAAGAATTTATGCCTGATTATTCAAAAGGATTTAAGTGGAATGATCCTGAATTTAAAATAAAATTACCAATAGAGATTTCAACAATTTCAGAAAAAGATAATAGTTTTGAAATGTATCATATTGAATAATTTTTATAAATAATTTAGTTTAGGAATATTGTTCATTAAGTATTGGAAGAATTTTTTCAAATAAATTTTCAGCTATGATATTATTTCCAAAATCCCCAACATGACCAAAATCATAAAAAATAGTTTCAGAATTTGAATCAAAAGCATTTGTTAAATCTAATGTAGAATAACATTTTGAATTTAATTCATTTAATGCTATTTTATAAGAATTATAATTCAGAATAACAGATTCACCATCAAATTTTGTAAAAGTTGTAGATTCCTCATATGTTAAATTTTTTTCACCAGTTCCAACTAAGGGTTGTAATGTGATAATTGTTTTGAAATTATAATTTTTTTCTAATTTACATATATTTTCCCAAGTATTTTTCCATAAAGAAATTTTTTCATTCATTTTATAAGAATTAAAAGGAACAACGTTATCAGAATTATATTTTAGATTAAAATAATAAGTTAAAATAAATTTTGGTGTAACATAGTCAGATTTTCCAATATATCTAATAACTTTATCTAGAAAAATTGGATCAGTGCCTTGAGAATAAAAGTCATAATCCTGAGCTAAATCGTTCCATCCATCATAAATTATTAGAAGATCTGGAGAATAAGATAAAATTTTTTCTTTAATCAAAAATGATTCTGTATGACTATATGCATTGGGTATTCCTGCATTAATAACCTCTATATTTTGATCTGGAAAAACTTCATTTATTTTTTCTTGTAAGATATATGGAATTGTTTTTGAATCAGAAGTTGCACCTGCACCAAATGTAGTAGAACCGCCTATAACAAATATACGATAATCAGAATTGGTCAATAATTCATTTCCACGAAATCCATCAGAATTTACAGTTATTGTGTCTAAATTTTGATTTGGAATTAAAAGTAAAGGATTAATTTGCCATTGCAGATATGTATTGTCTCTACAAATTTGTAATTTCAAATTTTCATCTACTTCATCAAAAACATCACTATTTACAAAATTACAATTAGGATTATAGTAATCATATATTCTAATTGTAATTTCTAGTACACTTAAAACAATCAATATAAAAATTAGAAAAAATACTGTTTGCTTTTTGTAACTTATCTGTACTGACATTTTATTTTTTCACCAAATAACTTCCCATTACAATATAATCCATATCAGTTTTTACAATCATATTATAAGCTTGTTCAGGAGTATTTACTATAGGTTCCCCCATAACATTCATTGATGTGTTGATAATTACTGGAATTCCTGTAATTATGTAAAATTCATTAATTAAATTATAATACAATTCATTACTTTCTTTTGAAACTGTCTGGAGCCTTCCTGTCCCATCTACATGTGTAACTGCAGGAATTTCTTTTGGTTTTTTAACTGGGGCTACCATTAACATGTATGGGCTTGGTATATCGATCTCAAAATATTCTGATACAAATTCTTCCATAATTGATGGTGCAAATGGTCTAAACGATTCACGATGTTTGATTTTAGCATTAAGAATATCTTTCATTTCTGCACGTCTAGGATCTGCTAAAATACTTCTATTTCCAAGTGCACGTGGACCCCACTCCATTTTCCCCTGATACCATCCAACTACATTACCATCAGCAATTAATTGTGCAGTTTTTTGCAATAATGTTGATTCATCAAAGGATTCGTAAATAACATCTTTAGAATCTAAGAATAATTTGATCTCTTCATTACTATGTGATGGACCCACATACACATTTTCTTGAATTAGTTTAGTATTAGATTTATTCTTAGGATTTTTATGATAAACATAATACAAGTATTGAGCTGCACCCACGGCACTACCTGCATCTCCTGGAGATGGTGGAATGTGAATGTTTTCAAACGGACCTTCAGACAATATTTTGTAATTTGCTACTCCATTTAATGCAACACCTCCCCCAATGCATAAATTTTTCATTTTTGTTTTTGAGTAAATGTGATTTACCATTTTCAAAATTACATCTTCTAAAACTTTTTGTGCACTTGCTCCAATGTCAAAATGGATTTGTAATGTTTTTTCATCTTTTGTTTTTGGTTCTATGCCAAAAAGTTTTGAAAATTTTTTGCTAGTCATCACTTTGTCATATGTAAATGCAAAGTATTCCATGTTAAGATGAATGCTACCATCATCTTTAACATCAATTAGATTCTCCATTATCAAATCATAATACTTTGGTTTACCGTAAGATGATAATCCCATCAACTTGTATTCTCCTTCATTAACTTTGAATCCCAGAAAATATGTAAATGCTGAATAAAATAATCCTAATGAATGTGGCCATCTGACATCATTTGTGATTTTTACGAAATTATTCTTTGCATATCCATATGATGTTGTACTCCACTCACCTACTCCATCAATTGTAAGAATGGCAGAGTCTTCAAAGGGTGAGGTGTAAAATGCATGTGCCGCATGTGATAAATGATGTTCTGGAAAAATGATTTCCCCATTAAATCCTTTTAGTGCTTTTTTAATGTCATTTTTAATCCATAGTCTTTTGTGAATCCATTTTGGAATTATATCCAAAAAACTGTATAGACCACGTGGGGCAACTGCTATGTAATTATCTAATAATCTCTCAAATTTCAAAACAGGTTTGTCATAAAATGCAACTGAATCAATTTGTTCAGGTTTGATTCCTGCCTCATTAAGACACCATTTTATGGCTTTATGTGGAAAATCATCATCAAATTTTTTTCTTGAAAATCGTTCTTCTTCAACAGCTGCAATCACATGTCCATCTTTGAGTAATGCTGCTGCTGAATCATGATAATAACAAGATATTCCTAAATTATACATCAGTATTGTTTCCTAATTCTTTGAGGTTTTGTTTGTTTAACTTCTAACCAATATGTTTTATCTTGTTTTTTCAATCGTAGTAAATCAATTTGTAGAAATCTAAATAAAATTCCATAAATAGAAATCATTGTTACAAATAAAATTCCTAAAAATATTTTTGTATTAAGTATAGCCAAAATATCCAATCCTCTTGAAATTTTATTTGTAAATATTTGTGTAACACTTAGAACTATTACTACAAATATGATTAAAATCTCAATTGAAAATATTCCAGTTGTGGATGTTATAATAAAAAACCAAAAAGTAAATCCTGCAGTAATTGCTAAAGACTTGAATCTGGGAGAACTTGTTTGCATTTTAAATCGGATAGATGAATGCAACTAGTCCTGACTGTGCAAGAGCCGTTACTCCAATTAGTGCAATTAATACGATGATTATTGGAAACATGTGAAATTTTCTTCTGTGAACCATTAGCTCAAAAATTTCTTTAATTGTGGATAATCGTGACAATATTTGAAAATAAGAATTTATCAATATTTAAAATTATAATAATAGTTATTTATTAAAAAATTTGAGAGATTCTAACCAGAATGAAAGAAAATAGCTTGAGAAGTAGGTAATTTTAAGAGTGTACCATTTTTTTTATGAAAAAATTTATCAACCACATTTTTAGTATCAGCATAAGTATTCCACCCATAGTCATCAAATAAAATCACACCATTATTAGTTAATTTTTCAAAAAAATATTCTAATATATCTAAAGTTATTTTTGAAGAATTTATATCAACATGAAGAAACGATATTGATGAAGGTCCTGGGAATAATTCAAATGAATTAGGAATATACCCCTTACAAAAAGTCAGATTGTCTTTGAATTCAATTAAATTTTCTTTTGTAGAATCTAAATTTAATACAGAATAATCTATAGGTTTTGATTCAGTTGTTGATAATGAATTAGATTCCATTTTATCCCAAGCATCATAACAAAACATTTTAGAATTTCTTGCAAAGTTTGGATGTGAATGTATTTCTCTCAATATAAAAAAAGCTGTAATTCCATCAGCAGTTCCGCACTCTACAAAATTATTTGATTCCTGAGAAGAAAATTCTATAGCATAACGCGTAGCAAATGTAACAATCCAATGTCTCCATTTCAATTGATCAACAGTTTTTTTATCTATACCAGCCATAGTAAATTGAAAATTTTTTATATCAATACATGATTTTCTGAAAGTTGATTCTTCAAAATTATCTATCCATGGATTTTCATGTATGGTTCTCATTCCCCAACCATAAAATTTTGGTTTTTCAAAAAATACATCAAAAATCCCTTTCAAAATAGTATTTTTTCTTACAAATGGAATTTTTGTGATTATTTTAAAAAAAAATCCTAATAATTTCAAAAGATTTCAATTCTATCCATTAATAATATTATATAAACATAATATTCAAATTAAAATTCAATTTTAAATTTTATTTCTTATTGGATTTTTTGATAATAACATCCATAGTTACCAAAAATCCCGCAGAAATAATTGAGCCAATAACGTAGGCAATTGAAACTCCAATTACATCAATAGTATCTGAAATTATGAAGATAATTAAAAGAAAACTTGAGATATACAAGATTAAATTAATTAATAATATTTTTGAATTTTTATCATTAAAAAATTTTGAAAAATATGTGGTAGAAATAGAAAAAGGGACTAAAGAGAGACTTAGAATTTGAATTATTTCAACAACATAGATAAATTTTTCAAAAAATATTGGAATAAAGATTGGAGTAAGAATTATAGATATTACACTAAAAAATCCAGAAACAAGTACTAACAAAATTTTTAAATTCCTATTTGGATTTCCAGATGCATCATGTGGTAATGTATACTTTAGAATTATCATGGGCAATAACTGGAAAATAGCAATAAATTGTAATGCTAAATGGTAGTTCCCTAACAGGGTTAATCCCAATAAAGGAAGAAGTATAATTTTATCAATTTGTTTAACTAAAGTTCCAACTAAATCAATCGCATATCCATTCATAAAAAATCGAAAATGTGGTTTAAATGAAGAAAAGCTGATAGAAGTAGTTCTAAATGTATTAATTATAACCGGAAAATAAATAAAAAAAGAAAGTCCCATTCCAAGAATTATACCACCAACACCTAACAAATGATATAATCCAATAGATAATCCAACCCAAAGAGATTTTTGGAGAAGTACATACTTAGAATATGTAATAAAAAGTTTTTTTCCTAATATTATAGATCCGCCCATTGAAAAGATTGCTGCACCAAAAACATACAGACTTAATTCAAAATCATAAAAGATTAGAAATATTATCAAAGAAATAACTGAAGTAAAGATAAGTATAATGAAAAAAACAGTTGATTCTAATTTTAAATTTTTTGATACACATACAGTAACGGTATTTTTTGTTCCAACTAATGAAATTGATGTTGAAATAGTTGCGATTGCAATCACATAACTAAGTTGACCATAACTTTCAACATTCATAATTGTAGTAATATACAACCAAAATGCAGATGTAATTACTGCACTTATGATATCAGACATACCTAAACCTAATAGACCTTTAAATCTTAGGTAGACATTCCTAAATTCTATTTTTTTATTCATTAATCCTTTCTTGTTTAATTTAGGAAGTAATTAATCATTAATATTATTAATATTCTATTTTTTTATATTGGCTATAAGTCCCAAGATAGGAATTATGCAGGGCAGATTATCAAAACCTCACAATGAACAGATTCAATCTTTTCCATTTACTTCATGGCAACAAGAATTTAAAAAAGCATCAGAAAATGAATTAGAAGTAATTGAATGGATTTTTGATGAATTTCAACCTAATCCAATTTTCACATCTGATGGGATTAAAGAAATTCGTGCATTAACAGATAAACACAATATTTCTATAAACTCCATTTGTGCAGATTATTTTATGATTAAAAAATTATTTGATGAATCAGAATATAATTTGATTAAAAATTTAGAAGTTCTTAAAAAATTAATTTTACAAGCATCCAAACTAGAAATTTCAATGATTGAAATACCTTTAGTGGATTCATCATCATTAAAAAATAATAAAAATAAGATCGAGATCAAACATAATTTAAAAAAAATTCTTAAACTTGCAGAAGAAAATGATGTAACAATTGTATTAGAAACTGATCTCAATCCATTTGATTTTAAAGAATTTTTAATTGGATTTGAAAATTATAATGTGATGGCAAATTATGATTCAGGTAATAGTGCATCATTAGGATATAGTTCTGAAATAGAATTAACAGAATTAAAAAAATGGATAAAAAATGTGCATGTTAAAGACAGAAAATTTAATGGGGGTACAGTTCCTCTAGGAACAGGGGATACAAATTTTGATGAATTTTTTTCTTCATTATCAAAAATTAATTATTCAGGAGACTTAATCATACAAGGGGCTAGATTTAACAATAAACAAATCACACCTGAAAAAACATGTAAAACATATCAAGAATTTATAAAACAAAATGTAGATAAATACTACAATTAATTAAAATTAGTATAAAAAATGAAAATAATCATCACAGGATCAGAAGGTCTACTTGGAAAAGAAATTTCTACATACCTAAGCAAAAAACATGAAATAATATGTCTGGATCTAATTTTAGGCCACGATTTAACTGATGAAAATTTTGTAAAAAAATGGTTTTCAGAGAATAAAGCAGATTGTTTAGTTAACTGCTTTGCAATGAATGATCATGTTGAAGAAGGTAAAACAAGAGGAACAATTTTTGATTTAACTTTAGATTCATTTAAAAAATTTTTAGATATTAATTTAACAACATTATTTTCAGTTTGTAGAGAATTTGCATTGAATAATGACAGTGGTACAATTGTGAATTTTTCAGCATCCACTGGAATCGTTTCAGCCAGACCCGATTTATACAATGGAGGACACAAACATCCAGCATATAGTATTTCAAAAGCAGGAGTAATTAATTTGACAAAATTTTTAGCAACTCATCTAGCTCCAAAAATTAGGGTAAATTGTATAGCCCCAGGAGGAGTAGAATTTGATCAAGATGAAGAATTTAAACAAGCATATGCTGCATTAACACCAATGAAAAGAATGATGAAAAAAGATGAATTAAACGAACTTGTTGAATTTCTATGTACGTCAAATTCATCGTATATGACAGGTGCAAATATTGTTGTAGATGGTGGATGGACCATATGGTAAAATAATTTTGTAATGACTGATAAAATGAACATTGGAATAATTGGTTGTTCAACAATTGCAAAGAATTCCACTATACCAGCAATATTAAAATCAAATAATACAGAATTGAAATACATTGGCAGTAGATCAGATAATAAAGCTCAAGAATTTTCAAAAATATTTAATTGTAAAAAATATGGAACATATGATGATGTAATTAATGATGAAAATGTAGATGCAGTCTATATTTCCACACCAATTGGAAATCATGAAGAATGGGTATTAAAATCAGCAAAAGCAGGTAAACACGTATTATGTGAAAAATCATCTACAACATCATTTGATTCAGCAAAAAAAATGGTTAACGTAGTTAAAGAAAATAATGTTAGATTAATGGAAGGTTTTATGTATCGTTTTCATCCATCACATCAAAAAGTAAAAAAATGCATTAATGAAAAAACAATTGGAGAAGTATTCCTATTTTCTTCAAAATATGGTTTTCCACCAATATCAAAAGACAATATTCGATACAACAAATCTTTGGGTGGTGGCATTCTTAATGATGCAGGATGTTATCCCATTAATGCTTCAAGAATGCTATTTGAATCTGAACCTAAAGGTGTTTTTTGTAATTTGATTATAGACAAAGAAACACAAGTTGATACTAAAGCTACATTGTTGATGAATTTTGATGGTAACAGACAATCTCAAAGCAGTGTAGGCTATGATCTTGAGTACCAATCTGATTATGAATTATGGGCTAGTGATGGATTTCTAAGCTTGACCAGAGCCTACAACATACCACCAGACATGTCAGCTAGATTAAATATTAAAAATGGCAATAAAAATGAAGAAATACTAATTGAACCAGTTAATCATTTTCAATTAATGATAGAAGCATTTGGAAATGAAATAATTGAATCAAATCATAATAAATTTAATTTTGAAGAGGATCTGTTAAATCAAGCAAGAGTCATGGAAGCATGTAGAGTTTCAAATGATGAAAAAAGATATGTAGAGATTAAGGAAATAAAGTAATATGAGTAATAAAAAAAAATGTTTAATTGTTGGAGCATCAGGAGGTATTGGAAGTGCAATTACTAAAAAACTTGCAGAAAAAAATTACGATTTATTTTTAATTGGAAAAAATAAAAATAAATTATTAAAATTAAAAAAAGAAGTAAAAAAAGATAGTATTAACGTAGAAATTGAATCAGTAGATCTTTTAAGTGAAAAACAGATTGAAAGATCTATCAAAAAAATAAGAAAAATATTTGGTAAAATTGATATTTTAATTAATACACCAGGATCATTTTTAATTAAATCAATAGATAAAACTACAATAAATGAATTTGATGAAATTTTTAAAATCAATGTAAGAGCTCCTTTCATTTTTAGTAAAGAATTCTCAAAAGATATGAAAAAATCAAAATGGGGAAGAATTGTAAATATTGGTTCATCATCCGCATATAACGGATTTAAAAATAGTATAGCCTATTGTTCCAGTAAGCATGCATTATTAGGATTTTCACGTGCATTATTTTCAGAATTAAAAGAGAATAATGTACGTGTATATTCAATTTCTCCAGGTTCAACCCAAACAAAAATGGGCAAATTATCAAAAGATCAAAAATTTGAAACATTTCTTAAACCAGAAGAAATTGCAGAATATGTTGAATTTGTAATTAGTTTTGATAAACAACTCGTTAGTGAAGAAATTAGATTGAATCGAATAAAATATGAATAATTTTAGATTATTGATTTTTTTTAATAGTTAATTTATACAAACCTGTTGCACCGCTATGTGGCAAGTCATGATTTAATTTATTAATATTATTTTGAATCCATTTAATCAATAAATCAACATTCTTTTTGTTATTAGGTAAATTAGAATCCTCTAAAACATTTGGAATACGTTTCCTAAAATCTTCAACTAAAATGTCACCATGACCCCAAGATTTATCAAAAGTTTTCCAAGATAAACTCATTCCTAATTGTTTTGAAAAATTTTTAAAATCTACAGGAGTAAAATAATGTAAATCAGCTAATGTAATTGGAGCATCAAATAATAGAAACAAAGGCATGAGCATGTGTCCTCTAGGATTACTCCAATTTGGAGCTGTAATAATTATACAACCATCCTTAGACAGATAACGCTTTAACAATCTTAATGTTTTAAGTGGATTACTCATATGTTCTAAAGTTCCATTTGAAACTATTACATCAAATTTTCCTTTAATTTTATGAACATCTATAGATTGAAATTTAACATTTTTATGAACATGTTTAGATTGAGCTATTTCAATTGCTTCTTTAGCAAAATCTATTCCTAAAACTATGGCACCTTTTTTGGCTGCATTAAAAGCAAATAATCCTGTTCCACATCCTACATCAAGCACTTTTTTTCCTTTCCAAGAAACTTGCTTTAAAACTTCTTTTATTTCTGATGATGAAGCAGATTCCCTTTTAATTGTAAAATGCTTTTTTTCCCCTTTAGTATATACTCGATTGTAAAAATCACTCAAATCCTTGTTTAATTTTTTGTTCATTTAAAATCTAAATATTTTTTTATTATTTAATGTATAGAAACTAAAAATAATTTAAGATTATGAATGAAATATTGAAAATCATTAAAAGTGTGTATTAAGTTTCAATAAGAATTATTTCCAATCAAGTTTTATGTTCAATATATTTTCTAATTCTTGATTACTAGAATTATAATAATCACGTAACATATTTCGAGTTTTTAATTTCATTTGCTCATACTTTCTTACATTTTTTTTAACAAAATTTACTTCGGCATTAGGTAGGTTCAAAAACTCAAAGATTTTGTTTAGTGTATCAGATGGATTAATTTTTAATTCTTCAGATTTTATAACAAGTACTTGATTTTTAGTAAAAATATTATAGCAATTTTTTAAATCCCTAGAATATTTTCCAATAGACAAATATGGTGCAGGGAATATATCATATGCTCTTAATGTTTCAGAATTTTTAAGAATAAAATCATATCTTTCTTGATCTTCATCAATAGCTTTTTCAAAAGTATCCATAGAATCTCGATTTTCAGTTCTTTTATGATTATAATGAGAATATGCTCTGTCAATTGGGTTGCGTAATAATAAAATTAATTTGATATTTGGAAATTCATTATGTATTCTTTTAAGACTATTTGGATACCAAATATAATCAGGGCTCGCTTCAAATGTAATACAATTTTTTTTTCTTGTTGGAAAATGTGATTGATACCATTTTTTTCCTCTCCAATATGAAAATGAAAAATATTGTATTTCTTTTAGTGCAGGTTGACAAATTTGTGGATGTTGAGATAAATAATGGAAGAGAGATGTTGTACCAGATTTTGCATAACCTATAACTAGAAAACTAGGCTTCATTCTAGAATTTACTGTAAGATTTTGATAAAATCTTGTGGGGTTAAATCCATATGGATTAATAAATGGATGATCTAACAAATAACGATGAAATTTTTTTCTTATAGTCGTATGTAGAAATGATTTATTACAATAAATTAATTTAACTAATTATAATATCATGTCTATAAGAATTTTTAATCAAAATAAAAATTTAAAAATTAAAATTTCATTTTTGCTGATTTTTTGTGCAAGTTTAGTATTAAAATTATTTTACTTACCATATGAATTACCGCTAGTAGCTGACGGAATGGATTATTTTACATATGCGACTGAAATTGTACTTTTTGGTAGTTTACCTACTGAATGGACTCCGATAAATAATGGATGGTCAATTTTTCTCGCTTTTTGGTTTTCAATAATTAATTTAGAAAACACTTTCCAATATATGCAATTAGATAGAGGAATTTCCATAATTCTATCTACATTAATTACAATACCAGTGTATTTTTTATGCAAAAAATTCTTTGATGCAAAAATAGCTTTAGTTGGAGTATCTTTAATTGCTTTTGAGCCTAGAATCTTACTAAATTCATTATTAGGAATTACTGAACCACTTTTTATTTTATTGGGAAGTTTGTCATTAGTTATTTTTCTAAAATATCAACAAAAAGCTATAATTTTATCATTTATGCTTGCATCATTATGCACAATTGTTCGTTCAGAAGGAATTTTTCTTTTTGGAATTTTAACAATTCTATTTTTTATAAAAAATAAAGTTTCAATAGAAATTATTAAAACATATGTTCCAGCTCTAATAATTTTTATAATAATTTTGCTTCCAATAATGGAGTATAGAATTGATGTAGCTGGGTATGATGGAATTTTTCAAAGAGCAATATATGGAACAGAACAAATAATTTCAATTTCAAATAATGAAAACAAATCAGGAATTTATGCAGGACTTGAATTATTTGCAAAATATTTTGGATGGATATTGATTCCTAATTTTTTGATATTTTTTCCTCTGGGATTAATTCTATTTTTTAAAAACAGAAAAAAAGAAAATAATTTTGTCATAATTTTTTCTATTATTTATTCACTACCTATTTTATATGCATATATTGCTCAAGCACAAGATACCAGATATTTTTATTTTCTTTTTCCAATATTTGTTTTAATTTCATTATTTGCAGTAAAAAAATATTTATCATTTTTCAAAAGTAAAAACATAATTTTAATCATAATTATAGTTTCATTACTATTTAGTTCAATTATTTTTTATGAATTTAAAAAAATTGATAATGATAATGAAAAAGAATTAAATCAAATTTCTAAAATAATATCTGAAAAGGAAGAAGGATTAAACTTTCATCCTTCTATTTCACGCTATATTTATGCAGATCAATTACCTGAAAAGTGGCCATTTGCGACCAATGAAATAACATTTAAAACTAAAACAATTAACTATGCAAATTTTTCTAATTTAGAAAATTTTATTCTATTCTATAAAAATTCACTAACTGGAATAATAGTAGATGACAATGCTAATCTCCCACAATTTTTACAGGATGTATATCATAATGAAGAAAACTATGAGTATTTAATCAAAACATTCGATTCAAAAGACTATGAATTTAATCACCATGTTAAAATTTTTAAAATTGATTATGAGAAATTTTATTTTGGTATCAAATAATGAATATTAAAAAAAATTAAAGAATTATTGTATATATCTGAATCTCAAAAAATTAAAAAATATTGTCACTAAACTAAGTTAAGCTATTCTACCTTTATTTATAAGGAATATTGAAAAATACTTGTAATGAATCAAGGTTGGACTAGAAGACGTTGGTGGGAATTTAGACAAGGTCACAGTGTTTATCTAATTTTTATGTTAACATTCATTAATTTTATTTTGATTACTTATAGATTATTAATTGAAAAAGTTGGATTTATCAAAGATTTAATTCCAGACTTATGGATGTTTGCAGTACTGTTTATACTAGTTTATGTTCCTGCAGCTATTATTATTGGATATTGGCATAGAAAAACGCAATTAAGAGTTGATTCAACTTTAATGCAACATCAAAATCCCGTTTTAGCAAAAATGATTAGAACCTTATTAGATGTTCAAACAGGAAATGCTTCAACAGAGGAAATAAAAGAATTTAGAGAATTTTTGGAAAAAATCGAAAAAAAGATGGATAAATAAAATGAATAGTGTCGAAACAATTGTTAGAAAGATTTGGTGGACAACAAAAATTGGTCATAAAACATATCTCATGTTTCTTTTATCAATGTTTAATTTTATTTTAATTGCATATAATTATTTTTTAGAGGGAAATGCAAGTTTTGAAAATCATATTTCCAATTTATGGATGTTTGGAATAATTTTTCTAATTCTATATTTCCCAATATCAATTATTATTGGAAGATGGCATGCTAATACTCAAATTAGTGTGGATATGACAATAAGAGGTTTAAATAATCCAGTACAAGCAAAAATGATAAAAATTTTGTTAGATGTTCAAACTGGAAATATTTCATCAGAAAAAATGAAGGAATATAGAAAATTTATTGCAAAAATTGAAAATCAAGAAATAGAATGATTGAAGATATTTCAAAAAAAATTTGAAATATGATGAAAATAATTTTGTATGAATAGAAATTTCAATTATTTAGTTTTGGTTCAAAAAATACTTGTACATAGGGAGGAAATGAATCTGAATCCAATAAATCCAACAAATCTTTAATCTTATAGTTTTCATTCAAATCTTTTATTGAACCAACTTTTGGTCTATCTAATTCTCTTATTAAAAAAGAAGTTATTTCATAATTTTGATTTTTAAAAAATTCTAAGAGAGATTTAGTTTGAGAATATCCTAAGATTTTAGAATGTATCTCAGTTTGAATAATAGGTTTAAATTTTTCTATAGTATTTTTTGCTCCCAAAAGTACCTTTAGTTCATATCCTTCAATATCCATTCTAAGAAAATCTATTTTTTTTTCAGTTTTTAATAAAATATTATCCAATTTTTTTGTCTTGACGAGAATTTTTTTTTCACCGTCCAAAATTTTATCTGATTCAGTAACAATTTTTGAAATATTTGATTTCTTGTTAACCAAAAAATATGATGTTGTATCCATATCAGAACATGATAAATTATATGTTTGAAATTTAGATTGATTATGAGATTTTAAATTTTTTTCTAAATAACTGAAAGTGTTTGGCACAGGTTCAATTGCAATTACTTTTCCAGTAGGACCAATAATTTTACTTTCTAGTAAGGCATAATATCCTATATTTGCTCCAATATCAACACATACCATTCCTTTTTTTAATTTTTTAGAAATTATTTTGGTTGTAATTGGTTCATGAATACCATAGACAGATAACTCTAAAGATATTCCAGTATCATTAGGCATAACTAAAATTTCATAACCATTTTTAATTTTAGCCAAACGCTCTTTACTAATATCAATATTTAATTTTTTAAATTTTCCATAGTACAGATAATAAAAAAACTTTAATGCTTTTAAATTTCCAAAGCGTTTAGAAAAAACTTGACACTTTTTAATTGCAGAAAATATTAACATTTTATTAACATATTTTCAAATAAATGACATCTTTTTAAACATAGTCTAATTGTGATAAGATTATCTAATAATATAAAAAAATATAAATTAAATTTCAATTTTTGCAGTAAGTTAAAGAATTAATTAGTTATTTTTGTTTTGATTATAGATAATAAATTTCTCAATCCTTTAGTTTTTAAAATAATAATACTAGTACGAAAATACCTAAAAAGAATATTATGTAAAAATTTGTAGTTAAATGATGTCGTATTACTATATTTCATTTTATTCATATAAAATTTTAAAATTTTCTTTAAATAAATAAAATCATTGATTGTTTGTTCATTAATATCATGAATCATAAGTTCTTTGGATAAAGAAAAAAGCGTTTTTTTATATTTATTGAAGCTAGAAGGTTTTTGAAATATAACATGATAAAGTAGTGTATAAAATTGATCCTCTTTACAGGGAACATAAAATCCATTTAGATGTAAAATTCGTCTTTTAATGATATTTTCAGACCATTTTTTATCAAAATAATAATCCATAACAAATTTAAAATCAAATAATACTTTTTGATTTTTAATATTTACAGTTAATGCAGAAATTCTATCTTTTGTTTTTAAGAAATTAGGATTAGTAACCAATCGAATACTTGGTTGTTCAGTTAAAATATCAATATCTTTTAGATTCAATGTTGACGGTAAATTTTCAAAATTACGTAAAATTACATATCGCATTCCATTTAAAACATTGAACAATTGCATTATGTTTTCCCATCCATTATGTCCAGTTAATTCTAAATTTGATTTCTTAATTGTTCCATCCCATTTTTTGGGAAGTTCTTTTTCAAGATCTTTTTCATTTTTTCCAAAAAATAATGTCAAGTTATGATTTGATTCTTTTTCAGAAATAGAACTATGAATAGCAAAATCTATTCCAACCCATTTACGATAAAGAGTTTTAGAATCTAAAATATTTTTGTTAATTATTTCAGAATCTTTATCAGTTTTTAATGTAATAAATTTTTGATGATGATCAGAAACTAAAATTACTAAAAATGGTCCTGTTCCAAGAAAATTTGCTTTTTGTTCTGCAGCAGTGGGTGTTCCATAAAATCTTGTTAAATTATCTATGAATTGAATTTTATTCCAATTAACCTCATAAACATCCCTAATAACAAATTTTTTTTTCATATCATTAAATATTTCATCACTTTTATGGCGGGATTTTTCCCAAATAATGAACAAATACAAAGAACTGAGTGCTGTTATAGAATTTTTTTCTACAGTATTTTTCATTATTAAATCGCCATCAAACATTTAATCTCTCTCAAACTATAAAATTCTATTTAGATTATAAAATAAAAATTATCACTAATTAAAAATTTTAAAAGGTAATTATTTAAAAATAGACAGATTAATTAAGTTAGAAGAAAAATTTTAAAAAGTTAATGAAAGGTATAATTTTACATGGTGGACATGGAACTCGTTTACGTCCGCTAACGCATACAGGTCCTAAACAATTACTTCCAATTGCAAACAAACCCATGTCAGAGTACTGTGTAGAAACTTTAGTAAATGCGGGAATTAAGGAAATTGCATTCATTATTGGTGGAATAGGATCAAAGAAAGTTAAAGAATACTATGGAGATGGTGAAAAATTGGGGGTAAAATTTACGTATATTCAGCAAGATTCCCCTAGAGGTATTGCACACGCAGTTTCATTATGTGAAGATTTTGTAAATAACGAAAAATTTGTAGTGTTTTTAGGGGACAATATTATTCAACGTAAAATTAATGAATATATTTTAGATTTTGAAAAATCTGATGCATCAGCTTCTCTTTTATTATGTGAAGTTGACAATCCATCACAATTTGGAATTGCAGAAATAGAAAATGATAAAATAATTAAAATTACTGAAAAACCCAAAAATCCTCCAACCAATCTTGCAGTAACAGGGATTTATTTTTTAACACCATATATTTTTGAAATTATTAAAAAATTAAAACCATCCTGGAGAAATGAACTAGAAATTGCTGATGCATTGCAATTACTAGTAGAAGAAAAAAGAGAAATAATTTATGGAATGATTACAGATTTTTGGAAAGATACTGGTACTCCAAATGATATCATTGAAGCCAATAAA
>Ga0222718_10000574_pt1 | contig 37608 bp, 48 predicted proteins | sample C33_27DmetaG_FD_165045 | JGI IMG/M metagenome (GOLD analysis project Ga0222718, IMG submission 165045) | Estuarine water microbial communities from San Francisco Bay, California, United States - C33_27D | ecosystem: Environmental > Aquatic > Marine > Unclassified | place: USA: California...
GGGGATGGGATTTTGTAGGTCTGCGCGGCGGTGGTCCTACCCAGACACAAAAAAGAGTCAAATTAGGCCATAGTAGTTGTTATTGTTTGTGTTTATATATCAAAAAGTTATATAGAATTAGTCTGTTCTGTAAATACACAGACAATCTGCACTGTAAATCTGGTATTTACCCTACACAAACTGTAAATATTGCCTGTCTTTATAGATTTATCTTGACTTTCATAGAAAAGTATGATATAATATATACTATATAGTAAACAATAAGAAACAAGTATAAGGAATAAACCTAAAAACCTTCTAGGTAAGGAACTATACAGTATGGACAACGACACAGATTCTAGTAATCCTGTTGGTCGCCCTAAGAAGTCTTCTGTTTCTAGTAAAAAGAAAGGTTCTAGAGGAGCAGTTGGTCGTCCTAAAGGTGACGCAGCTATAATCAACGAGTATAAGGCTCGGATGTTAAACTCTCCACGGTCACGAGCAGTCATGGATGCTATCTTTGAAGCAGCCACAGACCCTGACCACAAAAATCAGGCAGCAGCTTGGAAGTTGGTAATGGATCGTATACTTCCTGTTGCTGCATTTGAAAAAGATATTGTCAAAGATGTAGGAAGAAGTGCGATACAGATTAATATCACTGGGGTTGGAACTACGACTATTACTGATGGCTCTGAATCGGGAAAAGAAATTGATGGAGAAACGGTGGATGTCACAGAATAAACTAGATGAAGCACTAAATGAAGCTTTAAAGTACGTTACAAGAGTCGGAGATGCTACTTCTCAATTAGTAAATGTAACTATTTTGTTTGGTGACAATGCTAACGAATCTGTTTCAGGCCGATCACACAGGCTCAAAAACAAACATAAGGTTTGGGGCTGGTTAAACGCCACCATTGACTACGTGTTTGATGAGAATCACTGCGAAAGAGCGTACATTAATGACGTAGCCCGTGCTAAGAAAACGGTAAAAGAATCTAAATCTTGAAGTATTTTACAAAAAAAGAGTTTAACTGCCAACATACAGGCGAAAACCACATGGAACCTGAGTTCTTACGTAAACTAGACTCTCTCAGGGAGTACTGTGGTTTTCCTTTTGTTATCACCAGCGGCTATAGAAGCCCTAGCCACCCGTTAGAGGCCGCAAAAGAGATACCGGGGACTCACGCGCAAGGCATAGCAGCAGACATAAAGACAACGAACTCTGCTCATCGGTATACGCTAATAAAAGGGGCCTTAGAACACGGCTTTACTGGCATAGGGGTCGCTGGTGACTTTATTCACGTAGATACACGGGGATCTGTACCCGTCATGTGGACGTACTAATGCTATACACAAAGAACGCTAACGTAACAACGACAGCAGAATCTACTATTGTTACTATTCCTAGTGGATACGTAGCACACTGGAATATGCTGTTCGTGGTAAATCTTGGTGGATCTACTAACGGTGCTGGCATCTACGTAGCTAAAGCAGACTCAACGCGCATTGACATCTTAGGTGGCGGCAACGTGTCATCTAAAGAGTACATTTTGCTAACTGACGGTATCTTTGTACTTCAAGCAGGGGATGCAATTAAGGCATATACTACAGCAGCAGGTGACATGGAGTTTGTTGTTACCTTTGACCTGCTAGAGCAAGCACCTACTTTTGTAAACTTTAACGGATCGTAAAGCCCTAACTAGGAGAACTTTAAATGAAAGTCCTTACAACAATTTTAGCGGTACTTTTTTTCATGGTTGGTTGTGCATCAACTAACGAACTGTACTACGAGTCAGTCCAGAAGACCGCAGAGGCTAACGCACGAGCAGTACAGGCTAAGTTTGATGCCCTGTCTAAAATTGCCTCTAGCGGTGACGGACAGGCTGCTAGTGCTGCTGTAATGGCTTTGGCTCTCACTGGTACGCCTAACTCACAGCCCATTCCCCAAAAGTCTGAGGCTATCCAGTGGGCATCTATCCTAGCATCTCCTGTGACCTCTCTAGGCATGATGTGGATGCAAGCAGACTCAGCTAAGACTATGGCTCGCTACAACGCACAGGTTGATCTAGCCTCCGTAGCTGCAGACGCTCAAACTCAACAAGCACTGTACGGCAGTTTTTCTGACATTTCTAGTGCAGGCTTTACTGCTGTCAGCAATGTAGACTACACTCCGTTTATTGACGGTATGGTTGACCTTGGCACTACTGGTATGGATAACCTGACTACGCTGGGTACAGCAGGGTTTGACGCTAACGTGGACTTGGGAACCGCAGGCATTACTGGTGTGGTTGACGTAGCGACTACAGGAATAACAGGAGTTGTTGGTCTTGGTACTGTAGGCTATGAAACAATGTTACTCATGGATCAAGACAATAACGCACTTACAAACAGCGTTTGGACCGACTACGTAACCTCTATTGAAGAGATTATGGGTAATCTACCTAATGTAGTTTGTTCAGCAACAGGTGGAGAGACAAGCAGTTCTGTAACCTGTGACTGATCTTAACGTACAACTCCTGCCTTGGCAACAGGAGGTCTACTCTGATTCTACTAGGTTCAAAGTAGTAGCGGCAGGGCGGCGAACAGGGAAATCCCGTCTTGCTGCGTGGTTGTTGATTATTAACGCCCTACAGACGGATAAAGGGCAAGTGTTTTACGTTGCGCCCACGCAGGGACAAGCCCGTGACATCATGTGGCAAACCCTGATGGAGCTAGGAAACCCTGTAATCTCAGGTTCACATATTAATAACCTGCAGATCAAGCTGGTCAACGGGGCCACAATTAGTCTCAAGGGAGCCGATAGGCCAGAGACAATGCGTGGTGTTTCCTTGAAGTTTCTTGTGATGGACGAATACGCAGACATGAAGCCTGACGTATGGGAGCAGATTCTCCGTCCAGCACTAGCTGACCAAAAGGGTTCAGCGATGTTTATAGGTACGCCTATGGGCAGGAATCACTTCTACGAACTGTACAAGATGGCAGAACTAGGAGATGACGAAACGTATAAAGGGTGGCACTTTACATCTTATGACAATCCTATACTAGACCCGAATGAAATAGATACAGCTAAAAAGTCTATGTCTTCTTATGCTTTTCGACAAGAGTTTATGGCCTCATTTGAAGCACGAGGCTCAGAAATGTTTAAGGAAGATTGGGTAAAGTTTGGAGAAGAACCAGAAGTAGGAGACTACTACATTGCAGTTGACCTTGCAGGTTTTGAGGAAGTCAACAAGAAACGGACAAAGAATACTAAACTTGATGAAACCGCAATCGCTGTTGTTAAAGTTAGTCCTGATGGCTGGTACGTTGATAACATTATATATGGGCGGTGGAGCCTTGACGAGACTGCCACCAAGATATTTCAGGCCGTTAGAGACTACAGACCCGTTAGCGTTGGTATTGAAAGAGGCATAGCAAAGCAAGCCGTAATGTCTCCTTTGATGGATCTTATGAAGCGTTACGGCACGTTCTTTCGTGTCGAAGAGTTGACCCACGGTAACAAGAAAAAGACTGACAGGGTTATGTGGGCGCTACAGGGACGCTTTGAAAACAGTTACATTAGCTTAAACAAAGGTGAGTGGAACAACAGATTTTTAGATCAACTCTTTCAGTTTCCAGACCCGCTAACACACGATGACTTAGTAGACTCACTAGCGTACATAGATCAGTTAGCACAAGTAGCATACAGTTACGATTACGAAATTGACGATCACGAAATACTTGATGTTGTAGCAGGATACTAATGGTTTATAGAAAATTTAACACGTATGGCATCTACGCTATCTCTGCCGTAGTATTTTTTACTATGGGCTACAGCATAGCTTTAATTTAAGGATAGTACTATGGCAGAAGACATCTTGAGTCCAGACCCTCTGATGATTGAGGAGTCTCTGGAAGAGTGGGTGATAACTAAGTGTGAAAACTGGAGGGATCACTATGAGTCAAACTACGAAGCAAAATTCGAGGAATACTATAGGCTATGGCGAGGTCAATGGGACCCTACTGACTCCGAACGAGCTTCTGAGCGTTCTAGAATTATCTCTCCTGCGCTTCAGCAGGCTGTAGAGTCTAATGTAGCAGAACTAGAAGAAGCAACCTTTGGTCGTGGCAAGTGGTTTGACATTAGCGACGACATGAATGATCCAGAGCGTCAAGACGTTCAGTACCTCCGCAAAAAACTAACTGAAGACTTTGAAGCTTGTAAAGTACGTAAGGCTGTAGCAGAGTGTTTGATTAACGCTGCTGTCTTTGGTACAGGTATTGGAGAAGTTGTCCTAGAAGAAATAAAGGAAATGGCTCCAGCAACTCAGCCTGTCATGGGCGGTGACTTAACCGCTGTAGGTGTTAACATTACAAACAGAGTAGTAGTTAAGCTAAAGCCTGTGATGCCACAGAACTTCTTGATTGACCCTGTTGCTACTAATGTAGAAGACGCTATGGGTGTCGCTATTGACGAGTTTGTGTCAAAGCACTCTGTAGAACTTTTGCAAGAACAAGGTGTTTACCGTGAAGCGTACATTGAGTCTGCTGCTCCTGATACTGATCTAGAGCCAGATCAAGACCTCACGATCTACAACGATGACAAAGTACGTCTGACGAAGTACTACGGTCTTGTTCCTCGTGAATTGCTTGAGGCTGAAGACGTAGACGTAGAAGATGATTCTATGTACGTTGAGGCTGTTGTAGTCATCGCTAACGGTGGTACGCTTCTGAAGGCTGAAGCTAACCCGTACATGATGGAAGACCGTCCTGTAGTAGCTTTTCCTTGGGACGTAGTTCCGGGTCGCTTCTGGGGCCGTGGGGTGTGCGAGAAGGGCTACAACAGCCAAAAGGCTCTGGACACAGAGTTACGCGCCCGTATTGACGCACTGAGCCTCACGATTCACCCAATGATGGCTATCGACGCCACTAGACTGCCGCGAGGCGCTAAACCAGAAATACGTCCCGGTAAGATGATTCTAACAAATGGAGATCCCCGTGAAGTATTACAACCGTTCAACTTTGGACAAGTCGGGCAGATTACTTTTGCTCAAGCTGCAAGCCTTCAACAAATGGTACAGCAAGCTACAGGAGCCGTTGACTCCGCAGGTATTGCTGGTCAGGTTAACGGAGAAGCCACAGCAGCAGGCATAAGTATGTCTCTGGGCGCTATTATTAAGCGTCACAAGCGTACCCTGATTAACTTCCAACAATCGTTCCTGTTGCCTTTTGTTACTAAAGCAGCACACAGGTATATGCAGTTTGATCCTGAGTCTTACCCCGTAGCTGACTACAAGTTTAATGCTACGTCTACTCTGGGTATTATTGCTCGTGAGTACGAAGTTACTCAGCTTGTACAACTGTTGCAGACCATGAAGCAAGACAGTCCTCTGTATCCTGTGTTGATCCAGAGCATCATCGACAACATGAACCTGTCGAACCGTGATGAACTGATTGCCACTATGCAACAAGCGTCTCAACCTGATCCACAGCAACAGCAGATGGCTATGGCAGCACAACAGGCACAGCTTGAGTTCCAGCAGAGTCAAACTAACGCGCTTAACGCACAAGCTGCTGAGTCTCAGGCTAGAGCGCAGAAGTACGCTATTGACACTCAGCTGGCTCCAGAAGAGCTACAGATTGATAAGATCAACGCTATTACAAGAAATCTCCAAGCAGGGGATCAGGAAGATAAGGAGTTTGAACGTAGGCTTAAAGTAGCAGACGCCCTTTTGAAAGAAAACCAAATAGAAGGAAAACGTCAAAATGTTAATGACACAAACCGAAATGAACAGCTTCCTAGAACAGATCAACAAGGCGTTCAAGGATCAGTTCGACAAATTGGACTTGTTGGAGAACCGGGTCAAGGAACTAGAGGAGAAGGTTGATGAGCAAGAAACCAGACCCAAGGCTAAAGCGAGCAGGAGTAAGCGGGTACAACAAGCCGAAGAGGACTCCTAATCATCCTACTAAATCTCACGTAGTTGTAGCTAAGGAAGGCGACAAAGTAAAAACCATACGCTATGGACAGCAAGGAGTTAGCGGAGCAGGTAAAAATCCAAAAACCGCTAAAGAAAAAGCAAGGCGTAAATCTTTTAAAGCTAGACACGCAAAAAATATAGCCAAAGGTAAAATGTCTGCGGCGTATTGGGCAAACAAATCTAAATGGTAAGGAGATGGTCATGCCAAAAGTAGGTGGAAAAATGTACGCATATACCCCAAAAGGAAAAGCTGCTGCTGCAAAAGCAAAAGCTAAAATGAAAAAGAAAAAGAAGAAGTAAGGCGTAAAACTACCAAAAAACGTAAATAACTCTTGACAAAGTTATAAAAATGTGGTATAATAATACCATATAGTTCTATAGAGATAACCTAGAGGGCCTCAAGTGGATCAAGAAACACAAACATATTACGACAATTATTTTAATCTTTTTCTTACTGATGGTTGGAAACAACTGATGCAAGAGTTCAACGCTAATGCTATACAGATTAATAGTGTTGAAGCAGTTAAAGATGCTAACGATATGTACTTTCGTAAGGGACAACTAAACGTATTAGCCCACTTACTAAACATGGAAACTATCGTTAAAACTAATTACGAAGAAGCGTCTAAGCCTCCAGAAGAAGATGATTAAAGTATTTGATTTTCGTTGTACTAACGGACATATATTTGAAGATTTTGTAGAAGCAGGTACTACAACCAGTAGGTGCGGTTGTGGCGCTAATGCTACAAAAATTGTATCAGCTACTCAACACATACTTGAAGGTGCTTCTGGGGATTTTCCCGGTAAACACATGAAATGGGTGCGTGAACACGAGAAGGCTGGGCAGTCTAACAGGGAATCCTAACAGGGGCAACTCCTATTTTTATTCTCCATAACCTATAAAGGCGGGGTAAGTTTATAATGTCACGAGCGACACTAATTGATGAGCGTCCAGAAGATAATGAAGCAACAGATGAGCTAGACACTCAGGATACAATTGAGAATCCTATTGAAGAAGAGGAACAACCTCAAGAGCCTGAATCAACTGTTCCAGAAAAGTACCAAGGTAAGTCTGTAGAAGAACTTGTACAGATGCACCAAGAGCTTGAAAAGTTTTCAGGTAAGCAGAGTACGGAAGTTGGTGAGCTACGCAAAGTTGTAGACGATTATATTCAAACGGCACAACTCACACAAGCACCTCAACAACAGCAAGAACAAGATGAAGAAGTGGACTTTTTTGTAGATCCTACTTCTGCTGTAAACAGAGCAATTGACAATCATCCTAAGATTAAAGAAGCGCAGGCTTACACACAACAGTATAAACAACAGGCTACTCTTGCACAACTAAAGTCTGACCATCCAGAAATGGAAGAGATTTTACAAGACCCTAAGTTTGCTGAGTGGATCAAAGGATCAAAAGTCAGAACACAATTGTTTGTGCAAGCTGACCAGATGTACGATTACGATTCTGCAAACGAACTGTTTAGTCTCTGGAAAGAGAAGAACCAAGTAGTTCAACAAACAGCGCAAGCTGAAAGACAGGCTCGTAAAAGTGCAGTAAAGACAGCTAACACAGGTAATGCTCGCGGAACAGCAGAGGGATCTCGTAAGAAAACTTATCGTCGTGCTGACCTTATAAATCTTATGAAAACAGACCCTGATCGCTACATGGCACTACAGCCTGAAATTATGGCAGCTTATGCAGAGAAGAGGGTCAAATAGCCTAAAGGAGAATTACAATGGCTGGTGAAACCTCTGGAACTTATTTTACAGCTAATGCTGTAGTAGATAAAACAGCAGCGGGTACTTTTATCCCCGAAATTTGGTCGGATGAGATTATCGCTGCATATCAAAAGAACTTGAAGATGGCTCCCCTTGTCAAGCGCATGGCTATGACAGGTAAAAAGGGTGACGTTATTCATATTCCTAAGCCTATTCGTGGTGCAGCTTCTGCTAAAGCAGAGTCTACTGCTGTAACGATTCAGGCTAACCTTGAGTCAGAATTGACGATCACTGTTGACCGTCACTTTGAGTACTCACGTTTGATCGAGGACATCGTAGAAGTACAGGCTCTGTCTTCTCTGCGACAGTTCTACACTGAAGACGCTGGTTATCAACTGGCTCTGAAGGTTGATACTGACCTCATTAACGTAGGTACTGGTTTTGGTGACGGTACTCGTACTGCTACTCCAACTGACGCCTCTAGCTGGGCTAACAGCAACGCCTACTACGTCAACGCTTCTAGTGGTCTGGCTACGTATGCTGCTGATACCGTTGCTACTGGTGACAACTTTACTGACCTCGCTCTCCGTGAAGCTATCAAGCTCATGGACGATGCTGATGTACCGATGGACGGTCGTGTGCTGGTGATCCCACCTGCGGCTCGTAAGTCAATCATGGGCATCGACCGCTACGTATCTTCCGACTTTGTTGGTGGTCGTGGTGTTGAGTCAGGTTTGATCGGTAACCTGTACGGTGTAGACGTATACGTTTCTAGCAACGCTCCTACTCTGGAGACTGCTGCTCAGAACGCAGGCGGTTCTATCGACGTTCGTGGTTGTATGTTCTTCCACAAGGACGCAATCGTAATGGCAGAGCAAATGGCTGTACGTTCTCAGACCCAGTACAAGCAGGAGTACCTCTCCACGCTGTACACGGCTGACACTCTGTACGGTGTTGAGACTTATCGCCCTGAAGCTGGCTTTATCATCGCCATCGCTGACGAGTGATACCTCTAAGGGGACTCTTCGGAGTCCCTTTTCCTTTTTCTTTTAGTTCTGTCAGGAGCGCCTAATGCCTATTTATCGCGGAGACGGTGGAAGCGGAGATTCTAGTACAGACGCTTACGCCTCTCAGATTTCACAATATGCTACAGACGCTGCTGACAGTGCTACTGCTGCTGCTAACAGTGCTACTGCTGCGGCAACTAGTGCCACAGAGGCAAGCAACGCAGCGGACACTGCTGCAACAGACTTTAACAACGCTTTAACAGCATCTGCCACCACTCTTGGTGAAGGTGTTTCTGCTACAGCTTCTTACAATTCTACAACTAAAGTTTTTACCTTTGGGATACCAACGGGAGCTACAGGCGCTACAGGTTCAACTGGTGCTGCTGCAACCATTTCTGTAGGAACAGTAAGCACTGGAGCAGAAGGTAGTTCAGTTACAGTAACCAACTCAGGCACATCTAGTGCTGCTGTGTTTGACTTCTCTATCCCTGTAGGCGCTACAGGTGCTACAGGCGCTACTGGTGCTACAGGCGCAGCAGGTGCTGATGGTTCAGACGGTGCTGATGGTGCCGCTGCTACTATTGCAGTAGGTACAGTTACTACAGGAGCAGAAGGAAGCTCTGCAACGGTAACCAACTCAGGCACTACCTCTGCTGCCGTGTTTGATTTTTCTATTCCCGTAGGCGCTACCGGAGCCACTGGCGCTACTGGAGCCACAGGTGATACAGGTGCTACTGGTGCAACAGGTGACGGGTTTACTGGTGGAAGCTACAACGCATCTACTGGTGTCGTTACGTTTACGTCAGATGATGGACTAGGATTTTCTACAGGAGACTTAAGAGGCGCTGATGGTGCTGATGGTGCTGATGGTATTCAACTAACTGATCTGTCTGTTACAACCAATGCAGTAGGCACAGCGGCACTTAGCTACAACAATACATCTGGTGTATTTTCTTATACACCTCCGGACTTATCTAGCTATCTTACCGCGAACCAAACGATCACGCTTTCTGGAGACTTAAGCGGCTCAGGCACTACATCAATAAGCGCACAAATCGCATCGAATGTTGTTGGCGCTGATGAATTAAATGTTAGTGGCAACGGGACTACTACTCAATTCTTACGTTCTGACGGTGATGGTACGTTTTCGTGGGCGACTCCTACAGACACTAATACAACATATACATCAACAAACGGTATAACGCTTACTGGAACTCAGTTTAGCCTTGACAACGATTTGCGCGGTCATGCTTGGCAAATTGGTAGAGACACCAATGATTACATCGCTGTAAATACAACTTCTATAGATTTTCGTCTAGACGGTAATTTAGATATGCGTCTAGAAAATGACGGTGATCTTCATGTTGATGGAGATGTGGTTGCTTACTCAACAACTACTTCGGATGCGCGTTTAAAAGATAATGTAGAAGATATTACTAACGCTTTGGACAAAGTAAACAACTTACGCGGCGTAACGTACACTTGGAACGCTGGATCACGAGAAGGTAAGCGTGACCTCGGTGTAATTGCTCAAGAGGTTGAGGCGGTTATTCCTGAAATCGTCCATGAGAAAAACATGGCGTTAATCGATGGTGAAACTTATAAGACCGTGGATTACGAAAAGCTGACTGCTGTGCTTATTGAAGCGGTCAAGGAATTGAAAGCTGAAGTAGAATCTCTGAAGGCGGCTCAATAATGGCACTTCAAACTTCTGGGCAAATCAGTCTTTCTGATATAGCGGCAGAATTTGGCGGTACGGTACCACATGCTATTAGCGAATACTACGGCGTTGCGGCAGGTATCCCTACTTCTGGAGAAATAGCCATTAGCGATTTTTACGGAGCAGCTGCTTTTACTCCTTATGTAGCCTCTGGTGGAACTACCTCTACAGTTTCTTACGGAGGATATACTTGGAAACTGCATACGTTTACAAACACTAGCTCAGGTACATTAACTGTTACATCTTCTCCGTCTGGAACAACCGAAAGATATTATGAGGCGCTTTCTGTTGGAGGAGGAGCAGGTGGTGGTTATGCGTCTGCTGGCGGTGGCGGCTCTGGTGGTGGCTTTCTCCGTACCAGCACTTCTGCTTTAGCTACAGGTAGTTACACCATGTACGCTGGAACAGGAGGATCAGGAGGTACGTCTAGTAGCGTAGACGGGTCTAGCGGCACTAAAAGCCGAATTGCGTTTGTTGGTAACACAGGCGGCGGCGGAGGCGGTGGACGTTACAGCCGTCCGGGAGTAAACGGTCAGAACGAAACCAATGGAGCAGGAGGCTCTGGAGGTGGTGGCGCAGGCAACAATGGAAGTGCTGGCGGTAGCGGCGGCTCCAGTGCGCAGACTTTTAACTCTTATAACGGAGGCGCAGGATCGACTTCTGCTTATGCTGCTGGTGGCGGTGGCGGTGCTAATGCAAATGGCGGCAGTGCTTCAGGCACAACTCCCGGTAGCGGAGGATCAGGTCTTTACTGGGCTACCGCAAACACTCGTTATGGCGGTGGTGGTGGCGGTGGCAGAAACACCGGAACTGGTTTGTTTAACAACGGAGGATCAGGCGGCGGTGGATCAGGCTACGGCGGCACTGGTGTTGGACAAAATGCTACCTATTATGGCGCTGGAGGAGGCGGTGGCGGAGTGAACAGCAATGGCGGCGCAGGATACCAAGGTGTCAGTATCTTTGCTTATAGAATAGCGTAGGGGTTTGAACGTGGATTATTCATACGAAATACAAAAGTTATTACCTAAAAATGAGTTTATGGTAGTAGTGTACAGGGCTAACGCATACCCTGATTACTATAAAACTTTTAATCCGCAAAAATTTGATGAGGCACACCTCAAAGAACTCATCGAAGGCTTTGCTCCTGCTGTTGTTGACTTTTGGCAGCGGCAAGCAGGACACCCAGAAGAAGCACCAGAGCTTATTATTTCGGGTACTGCTTCTGCAGATGCTCCTGTCATTGTCAACATTCCTCCGGGTTACGCTCCTGAGCTTCTTCCTGTTCCTGATTATGATCCGTTTACACAATACGTAACTCAGAACGAGATTGAAAATCCGTTGCAGGAAACTGTTGGCTGGACAGTCCACGACATGAACACAGAAGAGATTGCTGATTTTCTAGCATATTGGCGGTCTAACGTGGCAGTCACCATGCGTCAAGCTCGTATGGCACTAGCTCAACAAGGGCTTTTGCAAACTGTAGAGGACGCTATTGAGCTAATTCCTGAGCCAGATAAGTCTGTAATTAGCATTGAGTGGGAGTACAGCGCAGTTGTCCAAAGATCAAGCTCATGGGTTGGGGTATTAGCTCCTGCTCTTGGCATGAATGATGAGCAGATGGATGATTTATTCAAACTGGCAGGAACTCTGTAATGCTAGAAGACAACAGACTAGACAGAATTGAACAGAAGCTAGACAAGCTGGCTGAAGCGGTATCACAGATTGCTCGTGTAGAAGAGCAGATGCTCTCTGTGTTCAAGCGTATGGATAGGCACGAGAAGCGGCTAGACGATCAGGAAGATGACATTCAGAAGTTGACAGAAGAAGTCTTAACTAACTCTCACTCTGTTAGAGCAGGCGAAAGAGTGTTTTGGATTGGCGTTGCAACTGCAGCATCCGTATTAGGATACTTAATTAGATAGGATAATAGAAATGACTGATTACACAGTAGACGCAGATTGGTCTGGTAAAGACACTTTAACATCAAGCAATCCTTTAAAAGTTGTCAAAGGCTCTGAGTTTCAGATTGAGTTTGATGCTATTTCTACGGCAATTGCTACCAAGTTTGATAGCTCTAGTGCTGTAGATATTAACTCAGGCGCTATTGATAATACTACGATTGGTGCAACTACTGCAGCATCAGGTACTTTTACTAATCTCACAGCTACAACGTCTACTCTTACTAGCCCTGTAATAAACACAGGCGTGTCTGGAACCGCTATTTTAGATGATGATACTTTTGCTACTGCATCGGCTACTACCTTAGCTACTTCAGAGTCTATTAAGGCTTACGTTGATAATAGCGCTGGAATAGACGGTATTACGTCTACGGCAACTTCTGAAAAACTTATACTAAGCGACAGTGAACTTATCTCTAAAAACAATTTAAACATTGTCTCCCCCGGATCTGGTATTGAGCTTCACAGCGGAACATCTACTGATAGCTCCCCTGAAGGAGAGTTTGGATTAAGCGGCGGTCAAACGTTTTTGCGGGCAGGCGGGCCCCTAAATGCTGCTCAAATTATACTTGATCCAGCTTCTGGTGGTACTACTACGTTTCAAACAGACGTAACTTTTGATACAGATGTAACGGTTAATGGTTTAACTCTAGGAAGAGGTTTAGGCCAAGACTCATCTAGTGTTGCTTTTGGAGATAGCGCATTAGGTTCAAGCACTACAGGAGAGAAAAACACTGCTGTTGGTCAGAGCGCTGGTGAAAAAGTTTTAACTGGGAGCTATAACACTGCTGTGGGTTACAATACGTTAGGCGCGGGAGCTAACCTCTTAACAGGTAACGGAAATGTTGCAATCGGGGCAGGTGCCAATCAGGATTTGGAAGGGACAGCAAACGGAAACACTGCTGTAGGTTACTTAGCTGGGTCAAGCAACACTACAGGAGCCAACAACACTAATATCGGTAATTCAGCGGATTCGTCTTCTATTACCGTCAGCAATCAGATTACGTTAGGCGATTCAAATATAACTTCTTTGCGTTGCAACGTTACGAGCATTACGTCTTTGTCTGACATAAGAGACAAGACAAATATTGCTGACCTCTCTGGCGCATCTAACTTTATTAAGAACCTAGAGCCTGTGTCATTTGATTGGGCTAGACGAGACAACACTCTTCAAGGTGTACAAAGTCACGGCTTTCTTGCTCAACAACTTCAGTCTGCTCAAGAATCTACAGGCTATCAAGTTCCCGGCCTAGTCTTTGATGACAATCCAGACAAGCTAGAAGCGTCATACGGCAATCTGTTGCCAACAATGGTCGCTGCTTTGAAAGACGCTCTGACGGAGATTGACGAGCTTAAGGCTAAAGTAGCGGCACTGGAGAGCGCGTAATATGTGGCAGGCGCTTATATCGCCAATCACTAGCCTTCTTGGGCAGGTCCTTAAGAACAAGGCTGAAGAAAAGGCTGCTGTACACCAAGCTAAGATGCAGGTAATTCAGAACACTGCGTCTTGGGAACAGCTTATGGCGTCTGCCAGCGCAACATCGTGGAAGGACGAGTGGTTTACTTTGTTGCTCTCAGCGCCCGTGGTTGCGCTTATGTGGGGTATTGGGATGAATGACTTAGAAATCATTGAGCGCATTGGGTACGCCTTTACGGAGCTAGACAGGCTTCCTGATTGGTATCAGTACCTGTTGTTTATGGCTGTAAGTGCATCCTTTGGTATTCGTGGTGCTGACAAGCTGTTGGCTCTGAAGGGGAAAAAGTAGATGGCTGAGTTAGACATCTTTGCAGACACCACTACAGAAGAAAGATTCTTTGATAATCCGTTAGCAATGGCTACTGAAGCATCAGAAGAAGAATCTGGTCCTGTTGATTACGGTATGTATGGATCTGAATTAAATTGGGAAGACACTGTTGGAGCAGCAACAGCTCATTTAGGCGTAACTGAAGATCAATGGAAAAATTTTATTGAAGGCGTTAACTCAGTTAAAACTGAAATGGCAAAGTGGTCTGAAGGCGGCGGGAATGCTGCTCGTGTAATGCAAGAGCGTTCAACTCCTGAAGCGCTTTTAAGCAGGCGTATTGCTGTTCTGTTAAATCAGAATCCCGGCATGACTGCAGATGAAGCAAGAGCACAAGTAACTTCCAGCGAAGAGTATCAAAAGTTTGTAAAAGATTACGAATACTATACCGAAATGAATGACGTACTAAATCAACTGTACGCTAGTGTTGGTTTAGATAATAGTGGTTCAATTACTGGTGGAACAGGAACCAGTCACGGAAACGGCTACACGGTTAGTTTTGATTTTATTACTGGCGATACTACTCATAACAAAGGCAATGCTATTCACGACTTTGGTAAAGGTTTAGTGATGGGTATTGGTGCTGCTATGTTTGGTGCAGGATTAACTGGATTCTTATCAGCACCTGCAGGAGCAGGAGTAGCCGCCGGTGGCGGTCTTGGGTTAGCACCTTCTACTGCTAGTGCTATTTCTAAATTTATTACAGCTGCTATGAGTGGAGAAGGCTTGAGCATTGAAGGGGCTTTAAGTTTAGCCTTTGGTCCCGGAGGCGAATTTGCAGATGTGGCTGTAGATGTGCAAGAGGAAATTATTGGTGCTGTTACTGACTATGTAACTAATCCAGACAACTACAGCGATGATAATCAGATTGTTTGGGAAACTCATGGAGGTACTGATGGTACTGATGGCGTTATTGTAAACATCCCAAACTATGAAGAGTACTACGAAGAAGAAGATGGAGGCGGCGGTGCTGCTGAAGATCCTAGTGCTGACGCAGACAACGATGGCGTCCCAGCTTCACAAGATCCTGACGATAATAACCCAGATGTTCCCGTTCAAGGCGGGACTGAAATTGTCAATGAAACTGATGAAGAAGTAACTACTGGTGGTGAAGAAGTTGAAAGCGACGGAACGCCAGTAGGTTTAGAGTACAGATGGAAGTACATAGGTGACGGGTGTTTTGTCCAAATAGACGAGAACGGACAAGAGATTCCAGACACTAAAGTTTGTGACCCTGATTACACAGAAGAAGATTACGAGCTTTACGAAGTAGGCGGGATATTTGGCAGGGGAACTGATGCTCCGTTTGGAACTCCTGAAGGAGACGATGAGGATGATACAACTCCTGTCGATGAGCCTCCTGCTGCTGGAACACAAACTGAAGACTGCCTTTCTAACGGCGACAAGATTATTTACACCGCAGATGGCGAAGGCAACTGGGAAACAGAGGTTATTGCTGGTGGATGCCTTGAGAAAGAGGAAGGCGAAGATGACGGTGGGATTACTTTAGGCGGTTCTCCTGTTTGGGATGGTGGTGCTGATGATGGAGGTGACGCAGAAGCTGGTGATGCCGACTCAGGTGACGCAGATACAGATGCTGATGGCGATGGTACAGAAGGCGCTGGAGACACTGGTGCAGGAGATGATGGCGCTGGCGACGACGGAACCGGAGAAGGTGATGGCGGTGATGGAGAAGGCGACGGAGACGGTAACGGCCAAAAAGAAGTCAGCCTTGGCGGCGGCATGATGGGCAAACCTGCGTCATTCCAAGGCATGATGGCAGGATTAAGTTACGAGCCACAGCCAATACCCGGAATTAGACCTACGCCACAAATAGATTACACAGCGGATTTAGAAGAGTTAATTGCTAGACAGCTAAAGAATAGAGGAATGTTTACATGAGCGACATCATAGCAAAGCTATACGGTGGAGGTCCTGTCGATCCTGACAAGGCATTTCCTCAGGCCAGAGATCCTGACTGGGACGCAGGCTCTTTAGGGGATACTGTAGGCGGTATTGGAAACACTGCAGCTATGGGTGAAGACATTAACTGGAGTACGCCTGATCGTTCTAGCACTAACGTGGGTCAAACTGTAAGCACACCAGCAGGTAAATATAAAGTAGTTGAAACTGCTGATGGTTTTGCTTTAGAGCCTATGGAAGGCGCACTGCGTGGTGTTAGTCCTACACTTAACAACTTTACCGCAGGCGAACACCATCTGGGTATTAACCCTCAAACAGGAGAAGTGTGGTATCAAAAGGCACAAGGTATTCCTAGTCAGTTTAGTCAGACTGAAGCTGCCCAACAAGTTCAACAACAGCAAAGCCAACAACCTCCTGCTCAAGAACCTACAGGTCCAAAAAATTTAACATCAACAGCAAGCGCCCAACGAAGTTCTGTTAGTGGTATGCCTTCAAGTGCTTTTACTGCGTCACCTTTGCAAGGCTTAAATATTTCTAGTGCCGCTGCTCCAGCGTTAATACAACAACGACAGCCCTCTAATGCTGATTACGTTCAGATGCTCAATCAAATGATGATAAACAGTTTGTTTAAGGACATGATATGACATATTTAAATCTTGTAAACAATGTTCTTAGGCGTATGCGAGAGGACGAAGTAACTACGGTGAATCAAAGTACCTATAGCAAAATGGTAGGTGACTTTGTTAATGATGCCAAGAAACTTGTAGAAGATGCTTGGGATTGGTCAGCACTCAGAACTACCATGACGGTTACAACTAGTGCTGATGTTTTTAACTATGTTTTAGTTGGAAGTCAAAATAAAATTAAAGTGCTTCATGCTTACAACGATACAGATAATTGGGAGCTTCAGTATCAAACACCAATTTGGTTCGATGATAAGTACATGAAACAAGATCCTCAATCTGGATCTCCCCAATACTATGTTTTTAACGGCATTAATACTAATGGGGATACACAAATTGATATTTATCCTAAGCCAGACGCAGCTTACATTTTAAGGTTTAACAGTATTTTACGCAACGATGATTTGTCTCTTGACACTGATGACTTGTTAATCCCAAGCCAGCCAGTAATTCACTTGGCTATTGCTTTGCTGGCTCGTGAGCGTGGTGAGACTGGCGGCACATCAGCGCCTGAGTACTTCGGCATTGCTGATAAGTACTTGTCTGATGCAATCGCTCTGGACGCACAGAAGCACCCAGAAGAAACTATTTGGTACACTCCTTAAGGAGACTAGTGCATGGCACAGCCGTTACAAAGCATTAATCTAGTTGCTCCTGCATTTAAAGGAGTAAACACAGAAGACTCTCCTATCGCACAAGATCAGTCTTACGCTGATGTTGCGGATAATGCTGTCATTGACAAGCGTGGTCGTATTGCTGCAAGAAAAGGTGTTGATCTTATTACTGATGACTCCTCTTCTATTACCGCTTTGGGCGGCGACTACATTAAAAAAATTCATCACTTTTACAATGACGCTGGTGATGAAGAGGTATTTAGTGCAAGCAACAACACGTTGTTTACAGGAACTACAGCCCTAACTGCGGCTACTATTACTGTAAATACAGGCGCAGGAGAGTCTGCATACAGCATTACAGACGACAACTGGAAGATCGTAAACTTCAATAACAAGGCTTACTTTTTTCAGCGCAATCATCAACCGTTGGTGTATAGCGTTAGTGGCGGTACAGGAACTTTAGAAACTTTCTGGAACGCAACTGGCTCTTCTCCTGCTACTGGTTTGTATTGTCACGAAGCACTAGCAGCTTATGGCAGGCTGTGGATTGCAGACAGTAGCGATTCTTCTCAAGTTATTTACTGGTCAGACCTGTTGATTGGTGAAGACTTTACTGGTGGCTCCAGTGGTTCTATAGATATATCTAAGGCTTGGCCTGATGGGTACGACGAGATCAGAGCCTTGGCTGCTCACAACAACCACTTAATTATATTTGGTAAGCACAGCATCCTTGTTTACGGAGGAGCTTCTAGTCCAGCTAGTATGGCTCTTGTAGATACCGTAGCAGGCGTTGGGTGTATCTGTAGAAACTCTGTGCAGTACACAGGCACGGACGTACTGTTTGTATCTGAGACAGGTCTGAGAAGTTTTGGCAGGACAATACAAGAGAAATCTATGCCTCTGTCAGACTTGAGTGTTAATGTTAAAACAGAATTTATTGCAGAGATTGAAGCGCGTTCTACTCCTACGGCATCTGTGTACAGCCCTGAGAACTCTTTCTACTTAATTACTTTTCCTAACTCTACTACAACGTATTGTTTTGATTTGAAGGGACGATTAGAAAACGGTGGGCTAAGAGTAACGCGGTGGGAGTCTGCTCCGTTTAGAGCATACGAAAGAAAATCAGATGGTACGCTACTTGTTGGTACATCAAGCGGCATTGGCGAGTACGCTAATTTTTACGATCAGTACTGGGATTCTACGGCTAGTGCAATTGCTAATGCAACTTATCGTTTTAAGTACTACAGCCCCGGACTGACGTTTGGTGATCCGTCTAAACTCAAGATACTTAAGAAGCTAAGACCTACAATCGTAGGGGCTAATAACGCAACAGTATCTATGCGCTGGTCATACGACTTTGACACCTCTTTTAAGACACAGCAGTTTACTGTTGGCGATCAAACGCCTTTTTATTTTAATGAGTCTAACTCACAGTATGGGACTAGAACAGATGGTCTTCCACAAACTGAGTTTACTGGAGGAACTAACACCTCTAGGAAAGCTATTAATACTACTGGCGGTGGGTCAGTAATTACCATAGGTTTAGAGTCTGACATTGAAGGCGATCCTCTGTCTCTCCAAGAAATTAACGTATTAGCATTGATAGGTAAAACATTATGAAAAACTATGAACTTAGTTCTACAGCTGACGGGGGGACTTTCTAATGAATTTGGGATTATTAGGCGCAGGTTTAACTGGCTTGGCTGGAGGACTCCTTACTAAAGAGGCTCTTGATAGACTTCAGGGTGTAGGCGCTCAAGCTAAACAAGAAGCGTTTGACCTAGCTGCACAAATACAGCCAATGACACAGTTCCGTCCGTTTACTGTTACATCAGCAACAGGTGGTCAGTTTGGTGTTACAGGGGGCGAAGACGGTACAGCAGTCACTATGGCTTTGTCTCCAGAAGAGCAAGCTCTCCAACAGAATTTGTTCGGTGGTGCTGGTCAGTTCTTTGGTCAGGCTATGCAGGACACTGCTGGTCGAGAGCAAGACATTTATCAGCGCATTAGAGCCACACAAAGCCCTGAAGAACAACGCCAGCGTCTAGCACTTGAAGAGCGGTTAGCTCAACAGGGACGCCTTGGTGTACGTACTGGTATGTTTGGTGGTACTCCTGAAGCGTTTGCTATGGAGAAAGCACAAGCAGAAGCACAGAACCAAGCAATGCTGATGGCTATGTCACAGGCACAGCAAGAGCAAGCACAGCAGGCAGCGTTGGGTCAACAGTTCTTGGGTGGTGCTTATGTGCCGCAAGCTCAGATGCTTAATGTACAGCAGGCTTCACAGCTTTATCCGCAGCTTCAGCAGCAAGCACAGCTGTTCGGTGCTGGTCAGTTTGGTGAGACTATGATGACAGGCATCGAAGCTCAGTTGCTGGCAGAGCAGGCACAAGCAAACCTTTACGGTCAGATAGGCTCTGGTTTGTTAAGCGGCTTGTTTACGCCAGTTGCACAACAAGGTGGTGGTGCTACCAACGTTCTTACCAGTATTTTGCAGGGCTTTTCAGATGTTCGACTAAAAGAAAATATCGAAAAGGTAGGAACAGTAGAAGGAATTAATCTGTACGTTTGGGATTGGAACGAAGAAGGCAAGAAGATTGCAGGTAATCAAAGAGCCTTTGGTGTTCTAGCTCAAGAAGTAGCTAAAGATAGACCGTCTGCTGTTATTGAGGGATCTGATGGTTACTTAAGAGTAAACTATGGCGAGCTACCGGAAGTAGCTGACTTAGTGTTGTTTGGCGAGGAATAAATCATGGCTAAATTTTCACAGGCATTACTACAAGGGCTACTGAATCCTACGTATCAGCAGGGGCTGTTTGAGGCTGCTCGTGGTCTTGGGCAAACGCCAGCCTTGTTCGCTCAAGAAAAAGCACGGAAAGCAGAGCAAGAACAGCTTCAACAAATATTGACAGGTGATCCCTCTCAAATTGGTCAACGTGTTCAGCAACTGCGTCAGATGGCTGTGCAAGCTACATCTTCAGAGCAACGCCAACGGTATACCACTGCTGCTGATGCTTTGGAAAAGAGCGCAAGAACAAAAGGTATTCAAGATATTTCTGTTTTAATGGGCGAAATAGACAGAGCAGTAGATCCTCAAAGAATTGACACACTGCAACAACAAATCAGTGACCTAGCTGTTTCTTCTATGCAGTCTGATCCTACTAAGTTTGTAGGTCTTGGCTCTGAGCGTAAAGAAAAAGTTATTGAAATGATGGAAGATCAATCAGCAAAACGTGTTGATAACTTAGCTGGTGCTATTGCTAGGTCATCTGTTGATATTCCAGCCTACATTGATCGTTTACCTTCTGTAGAGGATGACCCCCAGCGTGGAGTTACTGAGGCAGAAAGAGCGTCTTTGTTAGAAGTATCTACAGACCTAAGACAAATTCGTGACGATCATTCTGAATTAAGAGATAGAGGTACTCTTACACCTAAGTACAAAGAAATCCTTGCTGACAACAAAGAGCTTAGAGAAAACCCTGCTGTTGCAGAAGCTTTAGAGGTTTTAGCAAAAGCAAAAGATCCTAATCAAACGGTCAGTCCCGGTGCTGCTGCTAAGGCTGCTGATACTATCCGTGATGCTGTTACTACAGAGTATGGCAGACAGTTGGAGATAGACAGAAGTACTAATCGTCTTGAAGCCAAAGCAGACAGGATGCTTGAGAATCTTCTCACTGAAGATGGTATTTCTGAGTGGGTCTATGGTGAGGATCTAGTCGAACTTGTTGACAGGGTTAAAGATGACGAGGATCTTAATGAAGACTTCCGTTCTTTTATTGCACAGGAAATCGAAAAGAATCCAAATGTAGATAAGAACGTAGCTATCAAAACTGCTCTTGATTTGTTGGGTGAGAAGTATGATCTTCGTCTTGAGGAAGGTCGCCAACAAAACGTAGAAGAACAACAGCAAGAAGCGGCAGACAGAGAAGCTGCTATTACTTACTTAATGGAAAATGAAGATTTGTCTAGGAAAGATGCTATTAGAAGATTAAACACTATTCAAGCAGAGCGTGTTATCTCGCAAGTAGCACCTATGATACCTTAGTTTTAATCTATTCCATAAGAGATTTAATTAAATGGCTCAAACGTCTCACGTTATAAAGTCTGGAGAAACTCCCAAGCAGGTTGCTGACAAGTTTGATGTATCTGTGCGGGAGTTGCTTTCGTATAACAGTGCTGTTTTAGGTGATCGCTGGGATGCAGGTAAAACTGTGCGTGATCCTAAACACATAGAAAACAAAGTTGAAGAAGCTATAGAGCTTGGCGCAACGGCAGAGCAGATTGCTGATGCCTTGAATATGTCGGTTAATGATGTAGTTGTTGAGTACAATGTACTGCGTGAGGATGAACTACAAGATATTCCAAAGCCTACTAAAAAACTTAAAACAACTTTAAAAGAAATAGAAGTACCTAAGCGAGCAGGCAAGATAGACGAGGTAGAAGTACCTGACACGGAAAAAAAGGAAGTTGTATTAAAAAAGAAAGAGCCAGAAGAAGATCCTGTTGAAAAGTACCTTACTAATATTATTGTGCCTCAACGTGTTGGTAGATTCCCTGAAGTAGAAGTACCTAGACGATCAGGTAGATTCCCTGAAGTAGAAGTGCCTAAGCGAGCAGGGAAAATAGACGAGGTAGAAGTACCTAGACGATCAGGTAGATTCCCTGAAGTAGCTGTTGATGCACAGCGTGTACCTGAACAAGCTTTGGCTCCTGTAACTGTTCCTGATAGACAGCCTGTTCCTGTTCCTCCTAGATCAGAGCCTGCTCTTGAATCACAGTTAGCGGCTGCTCAGATGCAAGCTATGCAACCACAAGTACCTGCTGAAGTATCTGTTCCTGAACGACAGCTTAAAACTATTCCTGATGTTACTCCTACAGTAGATCCTGTTGAGCAGTATTTGTCAGGTGTAGTTAACAGGGGTCAGGTAGCTAAAGTAGAGCTAGGTAGGCTTGAAGTACCTGAAGACCCTGTTGAGCGTTACTTGGCTGGCAGAGAAGAAAGACAGGCTAGAGATATACGAGGCACTAAGCGAGCTATTGCTCAAGGTCTTACTCTTGGCTTTGGTGAAGAGATAGAAGCTCTTGCTACTGGCCGTGACGTAGAAGAAATACGCGCTGAAATGGAAGAGTTTTCTAAGCTCAGTCCAAGAACAGCTTTGTATGGTGAAGTTGCAGGAGCGTTGCCTACCAGTGCAGGTATTGTAAGTTCTTTACGTGCATTAGGTGTTACTTCTGCTGCTGTTGCAGGTGGTGCAGAAGCTGGTGCTTACGGTATTGGTGTAGGCGAGGACGTAGAAGACAGACTAGAAAAGGGTCTGTACTACGCTGCTGGTGGTGCTATTGTCGGTCGCATCTTCGACAGTATTTATGATCCTAATCTTGGACGCCAAGTAGATTCTGTTGATGAACTTAATGCTCAGAAGGCTGACCTGCAAGAACAACTAATCCAGCAGGCAAAAGTAGAACGTCCTGATGCCACCATTACTGATGATGAGTTAGCTACCCAACTTCTTATGCGGGAGGTAGAGTACTTAGGTGACGTTATAGGAAGACAAGGCGCTTTGCCTAGTGAACTAGGTAGTATGCTTACTCGTATGCGTGACGCTGCTATTGAGATGGGCGTCAATATGAAGCAGCTAAACAAGGTTTATCGTTCTAATAAGCAGATCACAGAACTACGAGAGGCTATCAACGAGCCGTTTGAGAACCTAGAAGAGTTAGCCTTGTTGCGTCAGGACTTGCTTGACATGACTACAGGTAGGCTGGCGGCAGACAAGAACATAACCATCCCTGAAGCTCAGAGTACTATTGTTAAGCTAAGACGTTTGGCTTCTCCGCTGGCTACGCTTGCTGAAGAGACAGTAGGTAAGTCTTTTTCTCAACGTATTATTCGTGGCATGAACCGTGTTGTTCGTGGGCAGACTGCGCTGGATAAGATGTGGAAGGGTATGGAGCCGTTCCGCGAACTAGCTCAGGCTAATGTTAAGTTTAACGATGCGTTGCTAGACGTAATGAATAACCGTTTGACTCAAGAGTTTAGAGAGAAGCAACTACAGGTAGCTATCAACATTGCCAAGAATAAGATAGGCAAGGATGCTGAAGGTAGGCTCAATCAATTCTTTGATGACAGCCTAGAGTTTTCTAGCAGGTATCGTAGAGAGGTTACGGCAGGTGATCTGTCTCGTTTGTGGATGCACTCTAACGTAACGTCAACTGCTAAGGATTCAAGTCTTAGATCTTTTAGGCAGAAAGGACAAGCACAGGCAGAGGATGCTGCTTCTAAAAATATTCAACGTCCTTCAATGGCAGAGTGGCGTAAGAAAAATGCAAAAGCGTCTGCTGACAAACAGAAAGAGTACGAGAACATCTTTGATTCTCATTGGAGATGGCAGCGTCAAACCCTTACAAGGATGGAGCTAGGTAAACAGCTAGGTTTCCGTACTGCAGGTAAACCTCTTGTTGCTCAAGGTAAAAAGACTCTTGAAGAAACAGCGGCAAAGGAAGCAGGCACGTTTAAGCTGTTTGATGACAGGATCATTGAAGAGGCTCTGAAGCGAGAGGGACTGTCTGATACTCAGATTGCTAACGCCAAGCAGATCATTGATGACCTTGGTATCAACGCCAACAAGGGTATGTCCCACGAGCTAGAAATGATTCGTAGTCTTGGCTACGTAGGTACTATTGCTAACCCCTACGGCGCTTTGATGAACGTACATGACCTGTTCAACGCATCGTTTGAGTTGGGTCTGGGTAATGTACTTGGTGCTTTGTTTGGACGTAATGGTATTAACTTTAGCCCGTCTGACATGGGCCTAGCAAGGCAGGTCTTTGGTGAGTTTGTCCGTAAGGCTCGTAAAGGAACAGATCAAAAACTACTAGGTGAGAAGATTAGCGGTAATAAGTTCTTAGAAAACCTATCGGAAGCTAGTGAGTCACTACTTGAGTGGTCTATGAACTGGTCAGGTTTCTCCAAGCTGGATCAGTTCGGTAAGAGCAGGATCATGGGCGCTTCGTTCCGTAAGGCAAGGCAAGACATTAACAACGGATCGTTTGATACTAAGTGGCAGTACAGTTTCAGCAAGCCAGAGCTTGACCAACTGAAGCGAGACATAGCTGCTGGTAACACTAACAGTGAGTTGGTACGTGATCTTGTTATGTTTGATTTGTTTAGGCTACAGCCTATCAACGCCGCTGCACAGACTGCGTTTGGTCTTGCTAATCCTAATGCTCGTTTGTTCTATATGCTCAAAGGTTTTGCAATCAAGCAATTTGATTTGATGGAGCGCAGGATCATTAAAGAGTGGCAGGCAGGTAACAAGAAAGAAGCCCTGCAAAATGCAGCAAGGTACATGGTTCTGTCTGGTGGAGGTTATGGTCTTGTTAATGAAGCGCGACAAGTAGTTAAAGGAGAAGCACCAGATCCAGAGCAGGCTGCTATGGGCGCATTGTATCAGGTAGGTTCTGTTCTTACGTTTGGTGCAATGGGCGCTAACGACTACGGCTATGACAAGTTTATGAGCGATCCTGCAACAGCGTTTATGAACAACATATTACCACCAGTAGGCGCTACTCTTCCTGCTAACGTATTAGAAGATATTGCTGATGTAGCAAGAGCGGTAGGAGCAGGTGAAGTACCTAACCCACTACCGGACGATACAATTAAGGCTCTTCCGATAGTGGGCAAGTCACTGGGTGTTATCCTAGAGGATTAAAGCTCACAGTTGTCACCTGTACAGGCCAGTTGTTGTGACCCCTCAGTCATATCGCTGGCCTCTTCTATATCCCACGATATCTCTTTCGGAAAGTCCTTAGCTAACTGGTTGTATGTTTTCTTATCAACAGGTTCATATGGTGCTTGTTGGTACGTATGGTCTGAGTAAGGTAGGAAGCTGATACCTGACACCTTATCAAACTTGTTGTACAACCACTGCCCCACCTCAAGAAACTCATCATCACGGTAGTAGCAAGTCATAGATGGCTTATGCTCACACCAGTAGTCCTGATATATCTCCCACAGATCTAACTGCTCCATAGCACCCATGTCTGAGGCTGTCACAGCGCCTTCAGGAGATGCAACAGGAAAGGAGAATACCTTGGTAGTAGGAGACATTAGATCGTCCTCCACAGGGACACCAGCGTCCTCTAGGACCCCGCAAAGCGGGTCACGGCTATCCGCACGAACTCGTCTAATATACTGATTGCTATACCTAGGATGGATGCCGCTAGCACTATCGACCAGCTGACTAACAGTACCACTAGGCTTAACCGCAGTGATCGCTGCAGAAGGGTTAATGCCCAGCTTCTTAGCCCATTGCTCATTGGTAACGATAGCTTCATTACGCATCTCCGTAAGCCACTTCTTGAGTTTGTTCTTGTCCTCACGCCCAGACAACAACGGATGATCCATGATGCCTGTTAGTGATACACCTAGCAGTGCCTCATCCTCTGTGTTTACTCGCCAGATGTTTCGGAGGTATCGAAAGTCTGTGAGGGTAGCCTGTAAAGTTCCAAGGATAGACGCAAGGCGTACTTTTCGTTTGAGACTAGCGAGCGTATCGGATGGCCTGACAACAACTTCAGATAGGTTGCAGAACTGGTAGGGTCTGAGGATGATTTCACTACATGGATTAGTTCCAAAATCATAGGTAGCATCTCTTCGCTCATTGAGTGCAGCTTGCTTTTGACTTGCCACTCTACTAAAGACACCTCGTTCGCCAGATCGTGATTCATATAGACTTGTCCATTCGTTCAAGAAAGCCTCAAAGTCAGGCTTCTCTGTGTAACACGCTGAGTTATTAGACAGCCCACGTTGAGGATTGTCTACCCACCATTGTCCTGACTTACATCGTCGGATGCGGTCATCTGTGAGGTTGCTGAGACTGATGAGGGCGCTACGTCTGACTCCTCCAACGACGACGATTTGAGCAATCTTGCAGCAAAGATCGTGGCACTCAATGGATGTAAGCTTTCGTCCAGAAGCTCCTTGAAAGAGTTCAACTGTGAATCGGAATAGATCGACGAGAGGTTCAGCACCACTTGCACGACCTCCGAAAGTCTTGAGCGTGGAACCTGCAGGTCTAACTCTGCTAACGTCCCATTGGGGAATCTGACCTGAGTACAGCAGTGATACCAATTCCCTAAACGATTTCGCCCATCCGATCTTCGAATCTGCAACATTAATAACTGTGTCGGTTGCATGGAATGTCTCCGCTACTTCTGGTAGTTTGGTTATGTACTGCCGCTCTACACTGAAGCCTACACCTGTACCACACATGAGGACGTACATCATCTCATCAAATGCTTTGGGGTGGTCAATAGGTAGGTAGCTACAGTTAAACCCTGCTACGTTGTCACGATCCAGTGCTTCACCTGCTGTCATCAACGCTCGCATAGAGGGCATGACTTCCAGATCGTGAATAGCTTTGAACAACTCTGATACGTCAAAGTCGTTGAGGTGTCCCTTGTCTACCCAGAAGTTAAGGTATCGGTTGACCGTTTCTTCCCACGTTTCTCTACGGTTTTCTTCTGGTAGGTATCGTGCGTAGCGGCTCTTGTGTATGTACTGTTGATATGCGTCCAAGTATGGTACTCCTTTCTTTATGTGTGTACTGTGTCCACTTAGCAATCTCTTCCTGTGTTCGGTGGCATCCTGCACATTTACCGTTGACTAGCTTACAAAGCTTTATGCAAGGGCTTTCCATTCACTAAGTTATTCCCAGCGTTTCGTTTACTATTGCGGCTTGTGCTAATCCAAGAAGCAAGTATACACCATCTGGGTATTGTTCGGTGGCTGTGACTTCAAACAATTCTCCGTCTTCATACATCACAACAACACACTTAACTGGTTTGTCTTCGTCTTCGTACTCCTTGCTACGCATAGCTAGGGCTGCGAGAAACTCAGATGTTTTAATACTTGTTTCTTCTTTCTTTCCAAACCTACCTTCTACTATCTTCATAAGGCAACTTCTTTAATCAACCAATCCAGATAGACCCTAGCCTTACGCAGATCCTCTACCCCGTTCTTGTACTCGTACCTCCAAAGGTATTTCAGGCAGTTACCCTTGAGGTAGCCCTTGTACTCCTGCGGGTGCATAGACGCCTTGATTGCTTCAATAGCTTCGATGGCCCCTTTGTTGTAGTGATCGGGTTGAGTCACAGGGTTGTGGCTGTCTTGAGGATGGTACAGCTTACCTACCGCTGTGTCCCATTGCTTTGGTGTTGCATCGTTAATAGACATCTTCTTCCTCTAGGTCAAACTTCCAACTGTTAGTGTCCACCTTGTCAGCGAACCGTTCAACCAACTCTTCAGACGTAATCTCTAACGCCTCCATGATTGTGATCTCATCGTAGCGTTTAGCTATCCGTTCAAGTATCTCGTCAAGAGTTAGCACCGTACTTCCCCCGTAGATAAGACATAGACACAGGCATCTCATCAAACGTGCCGTTGTCTACCTCGTTGAATACCCACAACCCAGACCATGATCCATTAGTCTGAGGGTTCAGGTACTCCTCGTCGTGCTGATAATAGATACCAGCAAACAAGGCTGTCATTCTTTTTCCTGCGGCGTTTCTGTCAAAGGCAATGTCTCTGTCTTGTACGTGTCCCATGACGCAAGACATATGTTTCTTTTGGAGCAGTAGCTTTGCATTAGTAACTGGCCTGCCCATGACACCGCTAGTGAAAAAGTGACAATAAGCAATACCGTCCACAATAACTGGCTGAAGATACGGATATACTTCCCAACCTTTGAGATTAAGATCCTCATAACTCATTAGTCCCTCTAACTTGGCATCGTTCTCTACCGCACGTTCAATCCGTTGCTCGTGATTGCCAAGAGTAAAGATAAGGCGAGGCTTCCATACCTTCTTCTTCATCCTACGCATACGAGACTGCTCTGCCCTGATGCAGTCCATGAACACCTGCATAGCCTCGTTGCCAGCCTCTACGTCAGCAGAGTAACGCCTACCTTCAAACGACTTCTTACCCACATCGTATGATGACAACGATGGGAAGTCCCAGTGATCTCCCAGATGAATGATGGTGTTAGGTTTGATTGCTGCTGCGTAGCGTCCTGCCCACAGCATATGGTCAATAGGATGCTCTGGTTTGATCTGAGTGTCAGGTATTATTAAGTGTCTCATCTTCTCCATCCTGTAGGTATTGTGTCAAGAGTGTACCAACGGAATCCATGCTTCTCTGCCCACTCTTCCATTGTGTAACGTGTACCGTCCTTTCTTCTTCGTGATCCCGGCATTGGGGTCTTAGCTCGTTGGAAGAGAAATACCAACTCCTCCTTTGGGCTAAGTGTCTCCGCGATGATGACATACTTACGCGCCTCCTCAGATGTACGGAACCTGCCCTTTGCTTCTATGTACCATGTCTTACCACGGTGTGTATAAACAAAGTCAGGCTCGTAGTGTTTAGGAACAAGATAAAAGATGCGTTGTTCTGGATGGTACTCACAGCCCTGCATAATCTCATGGGCTGCTTTCTCAAACTTGGAATCATATTTCACTTGGCTTCTCGTACTTATCATCAGGTGAACGTAACAGGTACAGAAGTTGTAAGCTTTCTAGTAGCCTGTCCTCATCCAGTTCGTTGTCCCAATAGTGAGTAAGACAAGTACTGTAACACTCCCACTCTGTTGTACAAGGGTCAATGATCTTGTCAGCTTTCTTAGGGCCGATGCCATGTATTCCCGGTATGTTGTCTACACGATCACCCATCAACGCCTGCTTGTATAGCCACCGCATAGCGTCATCAGAGTTAAATGCATTTAAGTTTTTCTTGGTGTAGTCATACATACGACAAGGGATCTGCTTGAAGTCCTTGTCCAGTGAACAGATGATAACATCGTGGTCTAGCTCAGTTGCCTTGATTGCAATAGCATCGTCAGCTTCCATACCGTTGACAACCTGTGCATTCCACTCAGATACCATGTAGTCACGTAGCAGATTCTTGTGTACCGGCACTCGCTTGTTATCACGATTACCTTTGTAGGGTTGGGTAGTGGCAACCTCGTCCCTGAAGTTACCCTTACCCGTAAGGTATACAACGCTGGATGTGTAGTGTTCAGACAAATCCATGACCATCTCGGACAGGTAGTTGTCTAGGGTTTGTGTCGCAACGTCTTCAGTCTCTTCGTCACAGGCAAACCCTACACGATACACCAGCATATCACCATCGACCAGTATCACAGAGCATCCATCTCTTCGATCTCAGGTGCGTACTCAACAACGTCACTAACTACAAGACGCTTGAGTGTGGCACTACGACCTTTCTTCTTGAGGTATTCCCAATCGTAGTACCCGATGAGACATTTAGCCTTGGAACCATTACCCACAGTGACTCCTGATTCTGTGTCATCCATGTCATCTCGTGGTGTTCGTCCCTTGATAAGCAACTCTGATCCGTCAGGGTTGAAGGCTCTGTACTTGTTGTTAGATTTACAGGTGATGTAGTTTCCACGTTCATCTCCCTTGTTGTGAATGTTTAATCCCATATCTTCCAACGCAGTTACAGCAGCCTCAGAAAGATTAGCAAGGTCAACAGTGTACTTACCAGCCAACTCATTCTTGTGAGTTAGGTTAGGCCAGAACAGATCACAGTTAACCATTACATTAGGTGCTTGGTCAGACATATAGCATTTCTCCTGCTAGTTAAACTTACCATAATATTATACCACAAAAAATAGAATTGTGCTAGTGGGTATCTGCCCAACTATTACCAACTCTATACTCTCCGTCTAACGGACAGTTCAGTTGCAGGACTTCGCCTGCGAATACCATTGCGTTGACGCATGACTTGCCAATGAAGTCTGCATCCTCTGGGCGGCACTCTATCTGCCACTCATCATGAACCTGTGCTACCAGCTTGAAGTCAACACGAGCCAGTAAGTCATAAAGAATAATGATTGCTTGCTTCATTACCACAGCGCCAGCGCCCTGCAGTAGTGTGTTCAGTGCGGCGTGTTGTGAACGTACACGTATACGTCTGCCATCCAGACCAGTAAGGAACCCTGTCTCTGCATCAGACATAACCTCTGAGCGTAGCTTTGCCAGCGCGGGTGTGTTCTCTAGGAACGCTGCCTTGAGTCTCTTACCATGAGCAGCACTACCACCTACAACACTGCCTATCTTGGCGTCGCCTGCACCATACAGGAATGCATAGATGAATGTCTTAGCTTGATCCCTTGTCTCTAATCCTGCGGCTGTCTGGTTAGCTGTGTGTATATCACCTGATAGTATCTCGTTGGTGTAGGATTCATCATCCATGTAGTGTGCAAGCATACGTAGCTCAAGACCGCTGGCATCAGCACCAACCAGAACACGGCCTTCAGGTGTGTTGAATAACTCACGACACTGCTTACCATACTCAGCCCTTACAGCAGGTATCTGAGCCATGTTCGGAGAGGAGTGTGCCATCCGTCCGGTGACAGCGCCGATGTGCCTGACTCTGCCATGTATTCTGTTGTCTTCGCCCACTGCTTTAATCCACGAGTCCACATGAGAGGCGCGTTTCTGGCAGAGAAGGTAACGGAGAATAATCTTTGCTTCGGGAATATCAGTCTGCTTTTTAAGAGTCGCCTCATCGACTTTCGGTTTTCCTGCGGGAGTGAGTTCCTTCCACACAGCGCCCTTGCCAGCAAGCCGCTCTGCAATTTGTTGTCTACTACCGACATTGAATACCGTAACTTTGTCCTTGAGTTTCTTACCTGTCTTGTCACTGTATCTCTCCTCTACTATGGGCGGGAACACACGCTGTAAGTCAGTCTCAATCCTGTGCATACGAGTAGTCAGTTCTTCATACAGCTTGACTGCACCGTCCCTGTCAAACTCAAAGCCATTGTCTTCCTGATCCTTACAGATAAACGCAACGCTGTGTTCAAGGTCAGCACTGTGTTGACTGAATCCAAACATCTGCATCTGTGCCATAAGTGCATCGTGCAGGCGCTGAGTCACATCAACGTCACGCTTGCAGTACTCAATCATCTCAGGCGATAGCTCATCCCACTCGTTGTGTTCACCCTTAGCAAAGCCAAGGCGAGTACCCCATGCAGCTAGGCTGTGACCACCATCTAGGTCAGGGTGGAACAGGCGTGACAGTACTAGCGTATCGACAACTCTATGTGCTGGTATACGGATGCCCCACAGTTTACGCATAACAGGAAGATCATAACCAATAAGATTGTGTCCACATACTTTGCCACCTTTTGCCAGTTCATCCATCAAGCTCCGTCTAGATAAGTGAGTCAAGTGAGCTTCGTTCGATCTCTTGGTAACCACGCAGTGTATTTTCGTAGGGTTCAGGCCGTCTGCCTCTATGTCTAGAAACACAGTATTCGTAGTAGGTGAGATCAAGCTGTTGTCCTTTTGTAAGTTCATGACCACTCTCCCTCATCTCCATGTTCTGTTCCTGTTGCATAATCCAATTGCTCATCCTCGACATAACGTAACTCCTCTAGGTCATATAGGTCAGCATAGTCTATGTTACCCATTGCTGTCAAGTCATCGTCAACAAGGAAACGACTACACTCATTACACAAATCAACAAACTCACCACTGCCACTAAACTTCTTGGTCAGTTCGTAGTTCGTCATGATCTTGTCACACGCTTTGCACCTCATTCAATAATCTCAGTGAGCCTCCCCGTATCTTTGTTATACATCAGCGCCGTAGCTGGGCCTGTCATTCCACTGAATCTGTTCTTGAGTACACGCACATTGGTGGTGTTACGTACCATAGGATCTTCTGCCTGTGCGTTACGCTCTAATCCTAACACGATGTCACTCAGTTGTGCTATCGCTGCTGAACCACGTAGCTGTCCAAGGCTGGTGTATGCACCGTCCTCATGTCCCTTACCTTCAGGTCTGCGTAGGTGTGACACGATGAACATACACACGCGCATCTCCTGACAGAACATACGTAGCTTGGTCATGATCTCGTCAATAGCCTTGCGTTCATCACCATTCTCCTGATCCGACACCAGTATTGAGATGTGATCCAGCACGATGTACTGCACACCCAGCACCTTGATCTGATACCTGAACCTAGCCAACACGTTCTCTATCTTGTTTGATCCAAAGGTATCCCACAGCACAACACGGTCATCAAGGTTGAGACTGTCGAACACTTGGTCTACCTCACTGGCTGAGTAGTCACAGCCCGGAAGGTGGATAGGCTTGTTGATCTGTAGTCCCACTAGACCACGGGCAGTACGGTCAGGTGTCTCCTCAAGGAAGGCTAGGCCCACCCTGTCGTTGGTCTGTCCAAGGATGGAGAACACTAGCTCACGCATGAACGTAGACTTACCCAGACCAGAGCCAGCACAGATGGTGACAAGCTCAGTCGGGCGTACACCAAACGTCATGTCATCTAGTCCCTTGTACGGGTAGCGTACCTCTGCCTCCTCCAATGGTGTCTTCAGTGACTCACGCAGAGAACCCAGCATCACCATGCCATCAGGCGTGTAGGTCTTCGCCGCCCACCACCGCTTAACAAAGTCATCCTTGTCTGCGTTCAGTAGGTAGTCACATGCATCCTTGTGTTCACCGTGATGATAGATGCGAGCCTTGCCACCAAAGATATCAGCACACTCTAGAGCAGCAGACCTGCCAGCATCATCGTTGTCAAAACAAAAGATAATATTATCGTACTGATCCAGAAAGTCGTAGGATCTGCGGCAATCAGCAGCAGCACCTTGGGCACCATTACGAATAGACACAACAGGATACTTGCCACCAAACATTTGATAGGTTGCCAAGGCATCGAACTCTCCCTCCACTACGGTTATGTATTGACCGCCGCTAGGGAACAGGTGCTGACCATACAGTCCAGCCTTCTTCCAATCCCCTGCGATCTTGAATTGTTTATCAGGATACCTAGTCTTCACTGCGACTAGCTCACCCTGTGCTGTGTGGTATCCAAACAGAATGTTACCCGCATGTTGCTGTGCTGAGTAAGCCGCCATCGTAGTAGCAGTCAACGCCCTGTCCTGATAGCCCTTGTATGGCTCTGAGAAGGCCGCTTTGTTGAACCCTTGTCCGGGTACTACCCTCTCCTTAATGTCGCTCACAGAGCCTCCTGTGTCCTCTGACGGGGTGAACTTAGCACAAGCAAAGCAATAGCTAGATCCATCCTCGTTGTATGACAGTGCATCACTAGAACCGCAGTCTTCACATTGCTGGTGCAGCTTGACAAACGCCATCAGTGTAGTGCCTCCCCATCTCCAAATATTTCTGTGTACTTGTCGAGTACTTCATCGTGACTCAACTCCTCACTCATCATAGCACGGGTAATCTGAATGTACATCCGTATCAACTCCAACGCAGGTACACCCTGCAACTCGTACTCAATCAACTCGTCAATCATTTCATCTTTAGTCATACTATGTAGTTCCTATGTATTAGTAATAGTATTAATAATAATAGTAATACTTAGTTATCTATATAGAGAGTATAACACATTCCAAAAGAAAAAGGCAATGTACTATTCACACTGCTTAACTCTCCGTCCCTTCTCACCGTGGTAATGCTCAACCTGCATATCAAGTAGACACAAGAACTTGTCCAGTTTTCCTGACCGCTTGAGTTTCCACAGCGCCCTACGTTCTATGTTGCGTACTGTCTCACGCGATACGCCTAGTATCTCAGCTATCTGCGCGTGTGTCATACCATCTCTCATGTTAGAACCTCATCATTGATCTGTCTTTTAGCTTGACCAGCTTACCATTCTTAGCACAGTACAGGTCAACAAAGAAGTCAGTCTGCATTGCCTTCCTACTCTTGAACACCATGTACTCCACTCCGTCTTCTGGTTTGAAGTCACGCAGTCTCTTGACCACACGGTACACAGCCATACGTCCCGGCTTCAACTCAGTAACTGGCTTGATGTAGTAACTCATAGCTCATACCCTCCAAAGGCTTCGTCTAGTTTACGGTACACATTCTCCGTCCAATCGTTCACGCTGTAGTCAGAGATAACAATCATAGGCTCCTGCTCTGACCCGTTGTTGTAGATCAACGAGAACCAACCACGCAGATCACCGTCATGATGGTAACTCTCCACGGTGTCCCACCCTGTTTGTGACATTGACTTTAGTATCTCAGTCTTGTCGCTGGATTTGTGTATGGCTACCTCCTCTTCGTCGTAGACAGACACCACACCACCTTCCCTTAGCAGTAAGTCTATCAGTGTCTGAACAACAGGCCGTTCGCACGGTGCTGCATACTCAGGTAAAGATAAATCAAATGTATGAATACTCATTCTCTTTCCTCCATGTCATCTGCAATAAGATCATAAATGTAAGACGAGTTGAACCAATCAGTAACAGGCTGACCACGTACTCGTATGAAGTAATCATCAACCATACCTGTCATCTCGTCAAACGAGTACTTGATCGTGGCACATACTGTCATCCACGGGCAGTCAAGCTCCGCATCAAATGTTCTGTGTATCATCTCTTCCCTCCAGCACACCTATCATTCGATCAAGGTGTTCCAGCGCCGCTGTCTTACCCAATGCCATGCCATGCATGAAAGATCCTAAGCTAGTATCAAACCTATCACGCTTGTACCTACGCATCTCTCTCAGGTTGTCAGCCTTGAGATCACGCAAGTTCTGCCTAAAGTTACGCAGTTCTGTCAGTAGATCAGGACTCATCAGTAGTCTCCTCCTTCTGTTCGGTGATTACAGTATGGTTCAACGCCAACAGATCGTCAACCCTCTGCTTCAACTCCTTGATCTGGTTCTCCTTGGCATCAAGCCTACGCTGTTGGATACCCTGACCCAACTCGTACACATCCTTGACCAGTGCCAGTGCAGTCTCCACCGTGAGTGATTCCTCTACCATACGATAGAATGCATCAGGTTCTTCAAGCAGATGCTTTATTACGTCACCATCACTATAACCCCACCGCTCTAGCAGTTCAAGCGCATCGCTGATGTTGTCAGGCTCTACATACTCCATGATCTCATCGTCATAATCAGACAGATCAATGCAGTGGTACACTTCAATTTCGCTACTTCTCCAACCCATGATTTTAACTCCAGTTAATTTATTTAACGTGTTCGACAATGACCGAAGCCGTGTCGAACTTGTAGCACAACTGGCAGTCGATACACTTCTGCCCTGTGCAGTTCGCGTCACCACGATACTTCTTAGTGACGTTATTGAACACGCGATGAAAACCACGCGGTGGCTTACGCATCACGTTATCAATCTTTGGATTACTGTAAACAAGAATCATATTCTCAGGTACATGATGCCTGTTCGGACGCACTATGTCAACTCGCTTAGTCCACAGTGCAAACGTACAGTGACCATTACTCTCCGCTATGTCACACAGATTGAGGAAGTGGGTGTCATTGATAAGCTCCCCGTGACCATGAAACCGCACGAATGCAGCGTTGATCTTAGGTATGTCAACACCCCTATCACTACTGAGTATGTCACTATTACGCTGGAATGATGGTTGACAATTCTTACGATAGGTGCTCAGCATTCGCTGGCTGTAACACATCGTGCAGATGTTGTCCTTTCCACCACTCTTGTACTGCTTGACACAGTACGCATTGGTCGCCGTGTTGGTATTGATAGCAGGGATACCCGCTAACTTACCACTCATCTTGGATACACTAACCATCACTTACTCCTTAACTATGGGTGTAACCATCAGTCTCAATGGCGAGCCACATACCACACCACGGCACTACGACTGCACCATCCATACAAAAACCAGACTGAACACTACGCCTAAACTGTAGGTAACTCAGGCCTGATCCACCACGTTGCCACACACGCAACAGTGCGCGGCGTTGTTCTTTCGTTAGTAATATCATCGTAACTTCAACAAGCAGTAGTCGCTCGACCCATCATCAATACGATACAAAGAGTATCGACCTTTGAGGTACGCGCTTGCCGCCGCTGATGCCCTGCCATGATGCTCTTTTGGAATACGTATCCAATCGTTGCGCGTCATCTTCTCGAACAAGTCACGCCAGTAGCTACCACGACCGCGTACGTTAAGTGGGTTTGGTGCATCTGTTTTGTTGATCGTATACATAGCAATCTCCTCGCATTTTTAAATGCATTTAAGTTTTGATATGACGGAAAGATATATTTCCACCATGCCTATATTATCGCATGGCATAATGCCCATGTCAAATAGTCGCGATGAGAGACGCTGTGAGAGGCCCTGTAAGGCGCTGTGAGGGACGTTATCTAGGGTAAGGGTAGGGTAGAGGGTGCTGGTATTGCGTGACTTAGAGAGCTTCTGAGAGCTTCTGGCGGGCATAAAAAAGCCCCACCATGATGGCAGGGCTGTTGGGTTGGTGCTGGTGGTTACAAGTCGCCTTTGATTTCCCAGTAGGCGATCAGGATAAGCCCCCCAATAATGAGGGGCCATGCAGTGCTGGGGTCAATCACTTGGCGAGCACCTGCGCGATGTGGGCGAGCATTTCGTCCGTGGTCAGCCCGTATTTTTCAGAGTGCCCAAGCTTCTCACAAGCGGCCCACCATGCGTCGAGTGCGCCTTGTGTCTCATTGGTTCCGGTCTCGCCTTCGCTGTCGCCATCTCCCTCTGCTTTGCCAGCACTAGGGATTCTGAGCGCCTTGGCGAGTGAGTCTATCCCCTTCGCGCCTTTATCCATTTTAGACTTGACCAGTTTTTGTCCTGCCGCTGGAGTCTTGATCTTATGGTAATCGTTCAGCTTGGCATCCTGCGCGGTGAGTACTTTCAGAATCTTCCGAACCATGCTGGTTTGTGCGTCTGCGCCGTTACCTGTCAAAGTCTCTTTATACCCTTGGCAGTAGTCTTTCAGATCCTGCGCGGTATGTAGTGACTTCGCATCCTTTAGGAGTCGTGACGTTATCGCTACCGTTTGTTCCTGCGCGAACGTGCCGAATGTGCGGCCTGCCAAGAATGGTGCGCTAGTGTTTGATTGAATGTTTTCAGCTTTCATAGTCATTTACCTTTTGAAGTTATGCCGTGCGCGGTATTGCGCCGACAGCGTCATTATAAGGCACAAACGGGGGTATCTATCAAGCGGTATTTATTGGCATTTCTTAAATGCATTTAAGATTTTTACTGTACGTTTATACAGTGAAATTCGATTAGGCCAATCTTAATAGCCCAGCATGGGTTCCGATAGCGTCCAGTGACGGGCTTCTGAGAGCTTCTCAGGGCTTATGCGATTGGGCTATATGTGGACCTTCACAACCTCACACACTTGGTATATCT
>Ga0222718_10000576_pt1 | contig 37519 bp, 34 predicted proteins | sample C33_27DmetaG_FD_165045 | JGI IMG/M metagenome (GOLD analysis project Ga0222718, IMG submission 165045) | Estuarine water microbial communities from San Francisco Bay, California, United States - C33_27D | ecosystem: Environmental > Aquatic > Marine > Unclassified | place: USA: California...
CTAATCCATTTGCCATTGAATATCCTACTGCAGTATCAGGAACTAAACTAACATCAAATCCATCATGTTTTAATTCAAATGCAGTTAATCTTGAACCCTGTTGAATTGGTCTTGTTTCAGTAGCAATTACTTTAACATTTTTTCCACTTTCTCTAGTTGCTCTAATTACACCTAATGCAGTTCCATATGCTACAGTAGCTAAAGCACCTGCATTACAATGAGTCATTATAGTATCATTATCATCAAAAAGAACTGAACCGTTTTTTCCCATAGATTTATTGATTTCAATATCTTCGTCGGCCATTTTTTTAGCAGTAGAAATAACTAATTCTCGAATTTGATCTGCGGTTTCCCCAGTTTTTGCAATATTCATAATTTTTTCTAATCCCCAACCTAAATTGACTGCAGTTGGTCGAGTTGCAAAAAGAATTTTTCTTGCTTCTTCCAAGTCTGATAATAATTCTTCTTTTGTGTTTGCATTACTTTGTAAAGCAGCTAATCCCAATCCAAATGCACCAGACACTCCAATTGCAGGTGCACCTCTAACAATCAAAGTCTTTATTGCATTTGCTACTTGATGAAAATCATCATATTCTACAAATATCAATTCATTTGGCAATTTTGTTTGTTCAATCATTATCACTTTGTTGTCTTTCCATTCAACAGTTCTTAAAGAAGAATCAATTACAATATTTTTTTCCATAAAATGAAAAAATTGCATCCTTATTTAAAATAATTAGATATACTCAATTGAACTATTATATGCTCAAAAATTTGATAAGAGTTATTGATTGATAAGCAATTATTAGAAAAAATTGATTCCTTTAAGATGTATAAAGTGTATGATAAATGGCCAGAGATTGCTAAAGAAAGTTACTTTTCAAAACTAACTCAAGTAGAATATGAAACATGTAATCATATTGTTTTTGCAGGAATGGGTGGTTCTGGGGCAATTGGGGACATATTTTCAGCAATTCTATCAAAAACTAGTATTCATGTTACTGTTTCAAAAGGGTATCATCTTCCAAAAACAGTAACAAGTGATTCTGTTGTAGTAGTAACAAGTATTTCAGGAAATACAATCGAAACTATCTCTATGCTTCAAAATGCAATCAAATTAAATTCTAAAATTATTGTCTTTTCAGATGGAGGTAAAATAGAGGAAATATGTAAAAATGAAAAAATCTCACATAGAAGAATAAAAGAATATCATTCACCAAGAGGATCATTTCCATCATTTCTTTATGGAATGCTACATGTACTAAAACCAATTATTCCAATTGCCAATGAAGATATTTTGGAATCAATTGAAAAATTGAAAAATATTTCAAAAAAGATCAACTCTGAAAAAATTACAAATGAAAATCCTGCAGTTGAACTAGCAAAATGGATGAAGGATACACCGGTAGTTTACTACCCATGGGGATTAGAATCAGTAGGAATAAGATTCAAAAACTCCCTTCAAGAAAACTCAAAAATTCAAGCAGTGATAGAGGATGTGATTGAATCCTGTCATAATGGAATTGTTACATGGGATAAACAAAATAAATTTCAACCAATTTTAATTAGAGGACGAGATGATTTTGAAAAAACGAAAGAAAGATGGGAAATTTTAAAAAAGTATTTTGAAAAACAAAAAATCGAGTATAAAGAAATAGTAAGTGAGGAAGGTAGTATTCTTACAAAAATAATTTGTCTGATTTATCTTTTAGACTATGCTAGTATCTATCTTGCAGTAAAATCCAAAACGGATCCTACTCCTGTTGATGCAATTGAATATGTCAAAAAGAAATTAGATTAAAAAAGTATATTTTAGAACTGAGTGAATGGATTATGCCCATAAATTAGAGTTTTCAAAAATTGATTCAATACAAATGAATTCAATTGCATGTAGTAAAAAATATTACAAATTATTGAAAATTAAATTTTCTTATATGCATAAAATAAAAATATTGAAGTAAGTATTATCGATAAAAGAACCGATAATGAAAGACCAACTAATCCAAAACTGCTCAAAAACAAAATAAATGCTAATAATGAAACTATTCGAATTATTCCTGAATATCCTACTAATTTAGAGTCTTTAGATTGTAATTCAGAATATAAAATTACGTTAATTGTAAGAGGTATTAATGAAAATACAAGTAATTGTAAACTCTCAATCCCATCAACATATTCTGGGAAAAACATTGAAATCATATAAGGTGAAATAAGAATTACTCCTACAGTAATTGAAATAGATACAATAATAGATAAAATTATTGTTGTTCGATGAGAAATTCCTCTAGACTTTTCTGAAAGAAGAAAAGAATGTAGTGCCATTGGAAGGACTTCTAATGCAAATAAAATTTGTAAATTTAATTGATAAATACCCAATGAGGAAAGATCTAAAATTGAAAAGATTAGTAACTTATCAAAAAATTTTGGAGCATAGTTTCCAATATCTACACCATAATTATGTAGTAGAAAATTAAAACGATTTTTTATTAATGAAAGATCAAAGTTTGAAAAATTAATAGATTTTAAAAAATTAAAACTTGAAACAAAATAAGCAATAGTCATACCAATTATAATTCCATTTATTTCAAAAAATTGAAAAAGAACAACAGGGATGACAACTAATAAGATTCCTTTTACAATATCAAACCACATATATTTTTGATATTTTCCTAATCCAATCAAATTTTGAATATTCATAACAAATAATGAAATACTAAAACAAAAGATTGCAAGAATGGGATCTAAAAATATTAAAAATATAGAACCAATTCCACAAGAAAATATAGAAATTATATTTATGGAATTTGAAAGTTTTTGATCATTCCTTGCTTGAGTTATTGTTATAGATTGATTAAAACCAAATCTAGAGATAATAGAAACTGTTCCAGCAATAGCAATGAAATATGATAAATTACCATATGAGGATGGATCCAAAAAAAAAGCAAATAAAAGATAAAAAATTGCTTGAAACCCTGCGGAAAAAGATTTTCCAATTAATACATATGAAAATTTTGGAAGAATTGAATTCATATTACTTAATCGTTTGATGATCTATTTCTATACAAAACCTTCGTATGAAAAAATTGTATAAAAAAATGAGCGTGTGAGAATGTTGTCATAGTGTACTTTTTAATCTAATTTAAAATAAGTATTTTAAGGATTAATAAAGTGAAATGATACAAAATGGAGATAATAGAAAATAATGAATGAGAAAGACAAGAATACCACAGAATATATAAAAAAAATGGTTGTTTTATTACCAGCATTCAATGAAGCAGATAAAATTAGTGAAACAATACAAAATATTCCAAGAAAAATTTTAGGCGTAGAAAAAGTAGAAGTGTTAGTTATTGATGATGGTTCCACTGATGATACTGTAATTTTAGCTCATGAAGCGGGTGCAGATAAAGTAATTTCCTTAGGGAAAAATATGGGAGTTGCATCAGCATTTATGACAGGAGTTAGAAATGCAATTTCAATGAATGCAGATATTTTAATTACAATTGATGCAGATGGTCAATTTCCACCTGAACAAATTAAAAGATTTGTTCCACCCATTCTAAATCAACAACTTGATGTTGTAAGTGGGGCAAGATTTACAGATAACATACCAAAAGACTATCCCAAAATAAAACTACTTGGAAATAAAATATTTTCAAAATTGGTTTCAGTGATTACTGGACAAAAATTTTTAGATACTCAAACAGGATTTAGAGCATACTCCAGAGAAGCATTAAGAAATATTTCAATAGTTTCAGATTATAATTTTGCACAGGAAGTGATGATTGATTTAAAATTTAAAGGATATAGAATTGGAGAAATTCCAGTTGATGTTTTATTTGATAAAAATAGAAAGTCAAGAATAGTTAGAAATATTTTTACCTATTCATTTAAGGCTTCATCAACAATAATTAGAAGTATGCTTTTTCATAAACCAATTATGGGTTTTGGACTATTTGGTAGTGCGTTAATTGGATTAGGAATATTAGCCAAAATTCTTACAATTTCAAACACATTACACATATCAAATGACTTAGAAAATGCTTTAGTTATTTTAGGAATAGTTAGTTTCATGTTAGGTGTGTTTGCAAATATAATTTTTAAAAGACAGTCATTTACTGAAAGGGATTTACGCATACATTTAAGAGAAATAGAGAAATCAAAAAACAGTAATGGCTGAAGTAAAAAATTCACTCTCAGAATGGAATGATTTAATGGTACAAAAGTACCACAAAGATGGAACCAGATTTGAAAAAGGATTCTATTTAAAAAGAAAGATGGAATTACAAATTTTGCAAAAAATGGTTAAAATGGCCAAAGTAGATTCTAAAAAGAAAATTGCAGATATTGGTTGTGGTGAGGGTTTTTTAATTAATGAAATTCCAGAAAGTAAAAAAATAGTAGGAATTGAAATTTCAACCACAGCCTTAAAAAGAGCGAAGAAAATTGTTAGTTCCAAAAAAAATGTATTTCTCATACAAGGTGATGCACAAAAATTACCTATTCCAGATAATTATTTTGATGTCATTTTATGTAGTGAAATGCTTGAACATGTCCCAGATACACAAATTGTATTAAAAGAATTTAATAGAATCTTGAGTAAATCAGGAGTTTTAATTGTATCAATTCCTAATGAAAAGCAGGTTCAAAAACTTTTAGATTTGTCAAGAAAATTTAAATTTTCCCGATTAATAGAAGGTGTAAGTACATCAGAGAATGATCAGAATGAATGGCATTTACAAGATGCAAGTGTCGACTGGTTAAAAGACAAGTCCTTGAATTTATTTTCAATTGATAAATTGATTAATTATCCAAAAATTTTTAATTTAAGGATCATTGCTACTTTAAAAAAATTAGAATAGGAAATTGATATTAAAAAATATTAGAGATCATGATAAATTAGAAAATAAATTTGTCAATATTGCTAAAATATTAATTATTTTATTTGCATCATTTTCAATTTTGGGAAATTTTGTTCCATTTTTTGAGGGTTCAAATTCATATTATTATGGAATTGCATCGATTTTGCTTATTGAAGATGGGGCAACGATGTCAAACCCATTTTTAGAAAAATATCAAAGAGATGAATTTGTTGTAGAAAATTGGTTACTTACACAACAAAATGAATTAATTCCAATGTCAGGACAAGGATTAATCACACTTGGGAGTATTTTTTATTTATTTGGCGGATATTTTGGATTATATTACTTATCTCCCATATTTTTTATCATTCTTTTAATTGTAAGTGAACGAATTACAACTAATTTATTTGGAAAATATGCAGGATTAATAACATTAATTTTACTTTCAACATCTAATTTATTATTTAGAAATAGTATTCAACTTCAAACAGAAAGTGTTATCTGTTTAATGTTTATCTTAGGAGCATATTTTTTAATAAAATTTGGAAAAACAAATAAAAATTATTTGATTTTAATTGCTTCAACATTTTTTGTTATTTCAACAACTATTAAATTATCAGGGATAATTATATTCCCATTTGAATTTTTAATATTAGGAATTTTAATAATAAATAATTTAATTAAAAGTAGAAAAGAAAGATTAGGAAAAATAATAAGTAAAAATATCAAGACAATAACATTAGCAGCAATTCCATGGATTATTTTCTTTTTATTTTTTATAGCTGGTAATATATCAAATTTTGATGATCCATTAATTACATATGGAGAATTAAATCAAGCACAAAATGAAAATTATGATTCATCAATTTTTTCATTAATAGAATTTGAAAAAAGTGATTTTGAAAATGTTAAACAGTATTCAAAATATTTGTTACCGTATATTTTTGTAGGAGTATTTGACAATATTGAAAATAACTTCGAAAATGATTTTGGGAAAAATTGGATTGGGATAATTCCCATAATCATACTTAGCTTAATGTTAATTTTTTCATTTAAAGCTAAAAATAAAAAATTAGAAATTTTGATAATGTTACTATTAATATTTTCAACAATATGGTTTTTTTCATCAATTACAACTGAGGAAAGGGCTGAAAAAGGAGTTCCTGGTAGATATGTTTTACCTGCATTTGTACTATCCTCAATGATTTTTGGATATATGATTGAAAAAATATTACAAGTAATTAAAAATAATAAAAATAGTACAAAAAAGATTTTTCAATATACTTTTATTTCTATTATTGTTTTATTTGTAATAATTTCATATAATTTTACATCATCCGTATCATCATTTGAACAAGATAATTATTTTAAAAATCCATATGATTACAAAAGAGATTACCCACTAAAGGAAAAAGGCATTAATGAAAATAGTATCATAGTAACACCAAATGGACAAAGAGGGTTAGAATATAATTTAATTCCATTTAATCCAACTAACAGTAATGAATCCATAGAACTGTTAAAATCAATTGTAAAAGATAATAATGTATTAGTTTTTAAAATACCATTTACATTTAGTGAAGTTGAAATATTATCCATGGTAGAAAAAAATGGATTTGTGTTTAAAGAATATTCTAAAACATTTTGTAAAATCGAATTATCATCTAGTGATAAGTCTGATAAAAATTGTATTAATAATGAGCCTATCAGATAGTTTAAAACATTCAAAAAACAAATCAAGATTCTCAATCTATGAGATAAATAATTTTATCTGTCTAAGAAATTTCAATATTTTTCAATTTTAGATTCAAATCTTTCTGTAAAGGCTAATTTCATTGGGATTACTTTAATTATAGATATTAATTATCTAAATAAAATGAATATAAAAAATCCTATTTTCATAATAGGTACCACTAGAAGTGGAACAAACATACTTTACAAATTATTTACATCCCATAAGGACACAGCATATTTTGAAAATTATTCATCAAGGTTTTACAAACGACCAATGATGTTTCGATTAATACCACTTTTAAAAAAATACCAGAAAATTAGATATAAAATTGATAGACCAAAAACTAGTGAAGGATGGGTTTGGGATAGATTTTACACTCCACTGAAATATTTAGATGAAAGTAATGTTACAGAAGAAATAAAAAATTATTATTATAATGCAATCAAATATCAATTAAAAGCTTTTAACGCCACAAGATTTGTTGGTTCTAATCCAAGAAACAGTATGAGAGTGAGATGGTTAAATCATATGTTTCCAGATGCTTTTTTTATCATAATTACACGTGAAAAAAAATCAGTGATAAATTCAATGTATCAACTTATTACAAAAAAAAGAAAAAAATGGGGCGATAAGTTTCTTGAACCTCCAAGTACTTTACGAGGATATGGTCATGCAAAAAAAATATTAGGTGAAAATGTTTCTGATATGCAAACTTGTATACAATGGTATGAATTATATCGAAATACTCTAAATAATGATCTTCCACTAGTCTCGGATAGAACAATTCATGTAAATTATGAAGATTTTATTAAAGATTATAAAAATACGATAAAGAAACTCTACGATTTTACTAATCTAAAATGGTATGATGAAATAGAAAAACAGTTTATGAAACATAAAGTTGATTTAACTCGAAATGAAAGATGGAAATCATTACCAGATGAACAAAAGAAAGAACTTTTAGACTATTGTGAAGATTAAGAGAATTATTATTGATAGTTTTAATAGAATTTTTAATGACTTAACTTTCCATATGAATCGATACAAAATCGAATTTATCTGAGACTAATCTTAAGCCATTGATTAGGTTTCAGTACCTTTAAAATTTAGAATTTAAAAATATCTACAAATAATTTTAATTAAATTTAATAAGGACAAAATTAATTTTTTGTATTAACAATTATGATTTCTTTACCAGATTTTGAAAAAGCATTTGAATATGAAAATAATTTTTACTTGTCTTGCGACACTACAAGAATAAGTAAAATTTTAGCACATTATGAATTATTCAAAATGGTGAACGATGTACCAGGAGCTATAGTAGAATGTGGTATTTTTAAAGGTGCATCTTTTGCAAGATTTGCAATGTTCCGAGAGATTTTTAATAATCCATTTTCAAAAAAAATTTTGGGTTTTGATGTATTTGGAAAATTTCCTGAGACATCTTTTGCAGATGATAAAAAACCACGTGAAAAACAAATAACTGATGCAGGTTTAGAATCAATTTCCAAAGACCAATTACTACAAGTTTTGAGACATAAAGATATTGATAAAAATATTGAATTAGTTGAAGGTGATATTACAAAATCAATTCCAGAATATATCGAGAATCATCCTGAATTAAAAATTTCATTTCTTAATTTAGATACAGACATTTATGAACCTGCAGTTACCATATTGGAATATCTTTATCCAAGATTAACAGTGGGGGGAGTTCTTATTTTAGATGATTATGAAACATTTCCGGGCGAAGCAAAAGCAGTTGATGATTACTTTAAAGATCAACAAATTGAGATTAAAAAATTTCCTTTTAGTTTATCACCAAGTTATATAATAAAAAAATAAAAAAATATTTTTAATGTTTAGATTATTTAGAAATAAATTCAGTTTTTAGAGGTGTATCTTTTTTTATATTCACTGTAGCCTTTTTTCCAATAACATCATCATAGTATTTTGGTTCAATTCCTTCTTCAGGTCTTTTAACTGCAATATTTTCAGGAGTAAAGAGTTGTCCTTTTTTAATATCTTGTCCTGCAGTCAAAGATTTTCTAATTGCTTTTAATAGTTGTAATTCAGAATCTCGAGGTCTTTTTTCACCATTACCTTTCATCTTCTCAATTAATCGGATTTGTTGAATTAAATCTTTAAGCTCTAAAGGATTTATTGAAAAAAAGTGATCTGGACCTTCTAATTTTTTATCTAATGTAAAATGTCTCTCTATCATATTTGCACCCATACATGCAGCTGTTATATCTACAAGTGAAGAATCACCATTATCAGAATATCCGACAGGGTAATCAAATTGTTTTTTCAAACTGTTCATGACTTCTAAATTAGTTTCTTCAGGAAGTGTTGGGTAATTAGATACAGAATGCAATAAAATCAATTGTTTGTTATTTTGAGATTGACATAATTCTATTACATCTTCTACTTCCTTCATATTTGCCAAACCAGTTGAAATGATCATTGGTTTTCCAAATTTGGCTATATTTTTTATTAAAGGGAAATTAGTTAGATCTGAAGATGCTATTTTAAAACATGGTATGTCTAGAGTGTTAAGAAAATTAGCACTTTGTAAATCAAAAGGCGCAGAAAAAAAAGAAATGCCAATATTTTTTGAAAAATCATTTAATTCACTAAATTCTTCATATGATAGTTCCACATTTTTGAAATTATCAAAGTATTGACTATTAGCAGCTAGAAATTCTTCAGTCTTAAATGTCTGGAATTTTATAGCATCTGCTCCACATTCTGCAGCTTTTTCAATTAATTGTTTTGCAAGATTAACATCACCATTATGGTTCAATCCAGCTTCTGCTACAACATAAACAGGGTTATCATCACCAATTTTTTTATTTTCAATTTTAATTGAATCCATTATTTTGTCCTCACAGCCTTACGATATGATAAGTTAAATGCATTATAGTAATTTTTAGGAGTTCCTATATCAAACCATTTAGTTTTATTAAAATTAAAAGCAATTATTTTCTTATTCCATTTTAACAATGTGGATATTGCATCAGTGACCTGGAGTTCATTATTGTATCCTTTACTTGTTTTATTTAACGCATCAAAGATTTCTGGTTTAAATGCATAAATTGGTAAAATTACTTGTTTACTTTTTGGGATTTTAGGTTTTTCTTGTACAGAAATTACTTGATTTACATTATTAATTTTTTTAAACTGGGCCAAACCATAACCTTTAACATCATTTTTTTGTTGTAAAACTAATGTACCATATGCATGATTTTTGTCATGTAATTTGATTAATTTAGGAAGAAAATCATAATTTTCTAGGTACGTATCTCCAGCATGTAATAAAAAAGATTCATTTTTTATAAATTTCTGTGCAGAAAGGAGTGCATGACCAAATCCCATTGGAGTTGATTGTGAAATCCAATGTATTTCAGAATTATTGAATTTTTTGTATATTCTGTTTAAAGTTAGAATGAATCTTTTATCTACAGCAGAATTTCTTTTTTTAAGTAAAGAAATGAATTTAGAATCAGGAGTAAGATGATTAAGAATTGAGGATTTAGTTTTTGTACCCACTATAAAACAAAATTTTCGAAATCCATTATCATAAAGATTTTCAAAAACAATTTCTAGTAAAGGTCTTAAATGAGGTTCAGAAAGATTATCAGGCGAAACATCATAGAGAGGCAACATTGCTTTTGGATTTGTTTTTGTAAAAGTTAATACACGTGTGCCTAATCCACCAGTAGTAATTACTGCAGATTTCATATTACTTTTAAAAAATATTAAGTTATAAACTATAATGAGATAATTTAATAAAACAGCATACTTATAATTGAAATTACTATCTTCTATGAAATGAATTCAAAACTTAATGTTCCTCTAGCAGTTCCTTGGATTACAAATTCTGATATTAAATCAATTATAGCATGTTTAAAAAATCCTCATTTAACAGATGGACCACAATTAAGAAAGTTTGAATCAAAAATTGCTGAATATACAGGATGTAAATATGCGATTGCAGTATCAAATGCAACTTCAGCACTATATCTTTCTCTACTAAGTATGGGAATTAAAAAAGGAGATGAAGTCATTATCCCAGATATGACATTTATAGCAACAGCTAATGCTGTTTTAGCGACAGGTGCAAAACCAATAATTGCAGATATAGATGAAACACTAAATATTTCAATTGAAGATGTTGTAAAAAAAATTAATTCTAAAACAAAAGCAATCATACCAGTACATTTAGCTGGATATCCATGTAAAATGCAGGAAATTATGAAAATTTCTAAAAAATATAATTTAATTATAATTGAAGATTGTGCACAAGCTTTAGGTACATTTTATAAAAATAAACATGTGGGTTCTTTTGGAAAAACGGGATGTTTTAGTTTCTATCCAACAAAAAATATTACCACTATTGAAGGGGGAGCAATAATAACTAATTCTCAAAAAATTGCAAAAAAAATTGCATCATTAAGAAATCATGGAATAACTAAAACTCTAATTCAAAGAGAAAAAGCAAATAGACCATGGGAATATGATATCACACATTTTGGTTATAATTTTAGATTAGATGAAATAAGATCAACATTAGGAATTTCTCAATTAGATAGGTTTTCTGATATTGTTAAACGTAGAATTAAAGCTGCATTATATTACAATAAAGAATTAGCAAAAATTAAAGGTATTGAAATTATCCCATATGAAAATAAAAAAAATCACGCCTATCATCTATACATAATTAGAATAAAAAAGTCATATGGATTATCACGTGATAAATTACATGAAAAATTATTTAATTGTGGGATTAAAACAACAGTACACTACAAACCATTACATACATTTTCAATGTTTAAAAAAGAATATAATCAAAAAGAATTTGAAAATACAAACGAAGCATTCAAAGAATGTTTAAGTTTACCTTTATTTCCAACAATAACTAAAAAACAACAAGATTATGTTTTACTTAATTTAAAGAAATTTCAAAATTAGAAAAAATTCTTAAAAATTTTAAATTACAATAATTTTTTAATTTCTTTAGCTATTCTATAAGATCCTTTTCCATCAATTATCCTAGTATTTTTTTTTAAGCAGATTTGATTTTGCACAATTTTTTGAAAATATTTTTCTATTTTTTTTGTAGTGGTTGAATTAGGAAACCCTAAATTAAATGCTAATTCTAATTTTTCCCACTCTTTTGCAGTCTGAATTTGATGTTTATGTTGACAAATTATAGCAAAAGGGACACCAAGTTTAGCAAATTCATAAGATGTAATTCCACCTGAACAAATTCCAAAATTGGATTTAGCAATATAATTTCTAAGATCTTTAGTTTGAGGAATTATTTCTAAAGAATTTGAAAATTTTTTAGCTAAAACTTTGATTTTTTTAGAATGGTTACTAGCTGGGCCCAAGACAATTTTTACTTGAATTGAATCTAAATACTTTGGCAGTATATCTATAATTTTTTCAGTTAAATTATTTTCATCATAACCACCAAATGTTGCTAAAAGATCAAACTCTTTTTTTCTTTTAATATTTTGAGTAAATGATTTATTTAAAATTTGAAATGATGGTCCAAGTAAACATTTCTTACCATACTTATTGAACTTTTTTTGATTTTTAAATCCTATAAAACCATTAATTGTTAAGTCAGATGGAAAATCAATTTTTTCTAAATCTGAAATAACAATAGTTTTTACATATTTACTAATAATTTTAACATAATTAATTGATACCTTATATTTATCAATAATTAAAAGATCAATTTTTTCTTTGAGAATTAGTTTTTTTGTTGACTCAATATCATTTTTGATAGAAATTTTTGGTTTCAAGTAAAAAAGTTTCGTGAAACCTCGTTGTTGAAAAATTTTTGTTGATTTACCATAATCTTCAAGTAAAAAATTTATTTCAAAATTTTGTAAATTATCTGCTAAATTAATACATCTGAAAATATGACCCATACCAAGTTGTGTTTTAGGAGATATTCCACCTGACACTCTAAATAAAATTTTTTGTTGTTTCAATTTACTAAATTTTTAGCATGTGTACTAAGTAAATAAGGCTTAAAAATATCAATAAAGATAAAAATCAATTATAAAATCATTAGATATGGAAATTACATTAAGAAAAGTAAATCAGGAGGACTGGGATTTTATTTTAAAACTTAGAAATGAAAATGAGTTTAAAAAATATTTTCAAAATCAAAAACACATAGAAAAAAATGAACATTATAACTATTTGAATGAACAAAAAAATAATCCAAATTTTTTTAATTGGATTATTTGTAATAATTCTAATGATTTAGGATACATCAGAATTTTGAATAATGATGTTTCAATTATGATAGAATTATCTCATCATGGAAAAGGAATTGGTACAACTGCAATAAAATTAGTTGAAATCGAAGCTAAAAAACTAGGGATAAATTATCTTGTTGGAAAGATGATGATTTTTAATAAAAAAAGTGAAAAAATATTTGTCAATAATGGATTTGAACTTAAAATGTATTGGTATGAGAAACAGTTATCCTCCACAGAATAAAATATGACTACAGCAATAATCCAAGCTAGAATGGGTTCTCAAAGACTCCCAGGAAAAGTCATGATGAAGATATTAAAAAAACCAATTTTATATTTTGTAATCAATCAAATTAAACAATGCAAGCACATAGATAAAATAATTGTTGCAACAACAACATTATCTAAAGATGATATAATAGATAATTATGCAAAATCATTAGGAGTAGATACTTTTCGAGGAAACCCATCTGATGTGTTAGATAGATATTTTCAATGTGCAAAAAAAAATAAAATTGAAAAAATTTTAAGAATTACTGCAGATGATCCCTTAATAGATCCGGATATAATTTCCCAATGTATAACAAAATTTGAAAAAGGTAATTATGATTATGTAAGTAATACAATAAAGAAAGAAAATAACAAATGGGTTTTTGATTCTAATGGATTTCCAGTAGGAATAGCTATGGAAATTTTTAATTTTGAATCATTAAGGAGAGCTTGGCAAATTGCTGAAAAACAATCAGATCGTGAACATGTAACACCAATTATGATTAGTAATCCAAATTTATTTAAATTAAATAATATTGAATTAGATGAAGATTTTTCTAATTTTAGAGTAACAGTTGATTATAAAGAAGATTTTATTGTTGTTAAAAAAATTATTGAAAATTTTCCGCTAAATGAAATCTTTACGATTAAAAAAATTGTCGAATATCTAAAACAAAATAATGAATTAACTAAAAATAATTCAAAACACATCTTTATGGAAGGATATTTCAAATCAATAAAAAGTGATAAAAAATAATTTTAATATAATTTAGTTTTAAATTATTTTTAAATTACCACTTTCTAACAAGTGTTTATACCACTTTAATGTAATTGTTTTATCTGTATGTTCAATAGAGCCAGATTGTAATGCATTAAACACTTGCTGTGCACCATCTCGAATAGTGTATTCAGGTAAAAAGTTTATTTTATTTTTTATTTTTTCAAATGATACTTGGTAAGATCTATGATCATTGGTTCCTTCATGTATAATTTCATATTTCCCTGGAATAGCAGATATAATTTCTGATGCCAAATCGGACATTTGAAAATTTTCAGAGTCTGAACCAACATTAAATATTTGACCTCCAATGATTTTCTTATCTGAATTTATTACTTGACGATATGCTTTAGATACATCATTGACATGGATTAATGGACGTGATTGTTTTCCATCACCATTGATAACAATTTTACCTTTAGAAAAGAGGTTGTGAGTCATAGTATTTACTACTAAATCAAATCTCATTCTGCTAGAAAGTCCATAAATTGTTCCAAATCTTAAAGCAACAGAACAAAAATCATCATCATTTAAAGGAATTATATCTTGTTCTGCTAGATAGCTAGCTTTTGAATATGTAGTTAAGGGATTTACATCACTTTCTTCATTAACAATATCTTGTTGAAAACCGTAAATACTTGCTGTTGATGCTAAAATGTATTTTTTTACCCCCATTTGTTTACTTAATTTTGCAACTCTAGAACGACCTTTGTGATTAATATTCATAGTAAGATTTTGATTTAATTCTGCAGAAGGATCATTAGATAAAGATGCTAAATCAATTACAACATCCACATCAGTTAGTAAATTAGAATTAAACAAACGTATATCATCTTCAATTAATTCCAATTTATCTGAAGAAATTGCACTAAGAGATTCTTTCCCAAAAAAAAATTTATCTAAACATTTTACATGATGTTTTTCTTTGATCAAGTCAGGAATAAGAATTGAGCCAACATATCCTGCTCCACCAGTTACTAAAATATTCAATTAGTATTAGATAAGAATACTAGCATAATAAACTATACCCATAATTTTTGATAAAAAAATTAGTTAAGTTGTAGACAAAAAAATTAAAGAGATTAATAAATAAAGATTAATTGAATATTGTATAATTGACAAAACTAAGATTTTTTGAAAATAAGCAACATAAAAAATTAGAAAAGGATTATGTAGAAATTGAATTAAGTGAATTAGAATCTTTTAGTCATTTCACACATGGTAAAGAATTTTTAGAAATACCAAGTAAAAAAATTTTAGGAAAAACTATTTTTGAATGGTTTGAAATTGATGATTTTTCAGCATGGTGGCTAATATCACCAACAATACATGCAAAATACAAAGAGGCATTTCTATTCATTGAACGATTTAATAATTTAATAAATAAAAAATCTATTTCTTCAATTGAAGTTTATGGTTGCTTAGATAAAATTGTTCTAATAAAATCAATTTGTAAAACAAAAAATATTCCATTAGAAATAAAATCAAAAAATTATTCTATATTTTTATTAAAAAATATAATTAAAAGAAAGATTAAAAAATTAGCTTATAAAAGAATCACAAAAGAAAAAATCAAAAAAAGAGTACAACATTATAACCAGAATAAATTGGTAACCAAATTACCTATAAATCCATATGTAATAACATCTCCAGGAATATTTAGAAGACAATCAACATCCATAAATGGAAAATTATCAGATAGAGAATTTTTTATTCAAGAAATTTTAGACGATTTTTCTAGAAATGAAGAATCTTACATGTGTATTGATTTTGATTATACTCTTAGAGGTGAGATAAACACATTAAAAAAAAGATTGAATGATGGAATTAATTGGATACCACAAGAATATTTTTTAAAAAATGATAAAAATCAAATTATAAAAAATCAAATTGAGAAATTAGAAAAAATTAAAAATCAATTAATTAAAAATGGTCTTCCAGAACTATTTATTTTTCAAAATGTCTCAATGTGGGATTATGTTAAACCAATTTTTGATGAAATATTCTTTGAACCCTATTTACCACTATATCTACGCCTGATCTATTCATTTGAAGAGCTTTTAAAACAGACAAATCCAAAAGGAGTGATTCAAGTTTATGAAGCTGGACCATATGCAAAATCAATAGAAATTGCATCGCAGAGAGTAAAAATCAAAACAATAGCACTTCAACATGCACAAATAGCATCACATTATCCAGATTATATTTTTAAAGAAGTAAAAAATGAAAAACTAAGTCTTGGAAATCCTATTGCAGATTTTACATTTGTTTTTGGTGAATATCATAAAAGGTTCTTGTCTGAACAGGGAAGCTACCCCACAAATAAATTGGTTGTGACTGGAAATACAAATTTAGTCAATATTGAAAAAATTAAACAACATCTAGATAAAAATAAAATTTTATCAAAATATAAAATAAAAAATAAAAAAATTATTTTAGTACCCCTATCTTTTAGATATGTCACATACAGAACAACAGAAGACAAATCTATTCTAAATAAATTATTTAAAAATCTAAAAAATGACAAATCAACTATAATTATGGTAAGGCCACATCCAGGAGATTCTTTAAATCAGGAAATTCTTTCTTCAGATTATCCATCTGAAAATTTTATGTGTAGTACAAATTCATTATTTGAGGATTTAATAATTAGTGACATTATTGTAGTATTACCTCTATCAACTATTGCAGCAGAAGCAATTATTTTTGATAAATCTTTGATTTTGGTTAATACAGTAGATGATGATGATAAAAAATTTGATTTAAATTTCCAACATTTATTAAATAATAATTTAGCAAAATCATCCTCAATTAAAAATTTAATTTCCACTATAGATATTATCTTAAATAAAAAAATAGATTCAAATAATATATCCAGTAGAGAAAATTTCTTAAATGATTTTTTTAATTTTGATAAAAAAATAGATTTTGTATATCAAATTAAGAATTTATTAAAGATTGAAAATTAGTAAAAAAGATAATTTAGTTTAAACCCATTTGGAGAACTTTTTCTGGAGAAACAATTGGAGAAAAATGTTCTATGAGATGGGAATTTATTTGTGAATTTTCAAAGTAATAATTTGTTAGAGCATAACGAGTACCTTGTTTCAAAGGAATACCTCTATGAATAACGGATGTATCTACAAGAATTACAGTTCCCGCTTTTCCTGTAAGAGTTTTTAATCTTTCAGGATTTTGTTTTACCAAAGTATTTACTTCTTCAGTGTTAAATCTACTTTGCATTGATTCATAATTTGCAGATTTTTCATCTTTTTTGATTTGTTTTGGTGTATGAGAATTCATAATCACTTCAAATGGTCCATTATTTTCATCAACGTCATTTAGATAAACTATAGCTTTGAATTGTCTAAAAATACTATCACGGTGCCAAGAACCACCTGAACCAAATTCTTCATTAGAATCAAATATTTTATTTGCTAAAGTAAAAGCATTTGATGTAGGAGTTGAATTGTATATGTTTGCAAGATTATTAAAAAGTTCATTATTCCCAAATTTAAAAATATTTTCAGATAGATCCTCTGCACCAAAAATGCGTAAATCTGATTGTGTATGAACAAATTCTTTTTTATTTTCAAACATCCAATCAAGATCTTTTATGCATGAATTACAAAAATCAGTATCAAAAAATTCAGGAATTACTGTGAAACCATTTTGCTGAATTTCTGATAAGAAAAATTTTTCTTTATCTTTTGCTTTAGAAAAATCTTGTTTATGAGTTCGTTCAAAATTTTGACTGTGTATTGAAGAATAAAGTGAGGGAGATTTAGAAATAATTTTTTTAGCAATGCTTCTTATTCTCATCTAGATCACCTTATCTTGATTATTGTTAAATTTAACTATATTTGTAGACAACTAGATAGTAGGTTCCAATCTTTCTAAAGGAGAATCTTTTCCTTGATCTACATTAAGTGCTTTTTCACAATTTGCACAAGTTTTTAATTTATAAAATTCTCCATTTTTTTGAATTTCTCGAATTTTTTTTAATTCAGGAGAATTCCAAATTTCTAGTAAATTTTGCTTACTAACATCACCAACAATTAATTCTTCATCATAGTCAACACAACAAGGAGAAACTCGACCATCTTCAATAATTGCAAGTCTAGTAAATGGTTGATGACAAACAAATTTGGATTTATAATTATCGGGATATATCTTGTTTTTGCCAATTTGTAAATATGGATCAGCATAAACTTGGAATCCAACATAATCAGCAAATTTTAAAAATAATTCTTTTGCATCCTCTAATTCTTTCGAAGTGACATCAGGAAATTGAATGAAACTAACTCTGATTAAAGGACCAATTTGACCTTTAGCATCACGTTTTGCTTTTAAATTTTGAAGATTTTCTAATACGTTATTAAAATCAGAATTCACTCGAATTTTGTTATATTTTTCTTCATATGGTGAATCAATAGAGATAAAAATTCTATCTAAACCGGATTCAAGAATTTCGTCAATTTTTGAATCAGTTAAAAGACCTCCATGAGTATGAAAATGTACATCTACAATTCCTTTTTCTTTAGCATAGCGAATCATCTCCATGCATTTTGGGTGAAGTAGCGGTTCATTTAGAAGATTCATGTTAATTGAATAAGTCCCTAATGAAGTTGCTTCATCAATTATTTTTTTAAATAATTCAATATCCATATGTTGAGATTTTCGCCAAGTATCATCTTCAACTCTAACAGTTCTAGGACAAAATGTACAAAGTAGATTACATACATTTGTTGTGGAAATATCTAGATGTAATGGGAATCCTTCAGCAATGATTTCAGTAGTATTTTTTTTCCATTTTTCCCTATATTCAAAATATTTTTTTGATTGAGATTTTTCCCATTTATAATAATGTTCATTACGGAATTCGGTATAACCAGAAATATCTACTTTTTCTTTAATTTCCATACATTTGTGCAAAAATTATCTAATAAAAGGTTTGTATAATTTAGAATATAGCACATACACAAAATAATAGATTTTTACAAATCAAATTTATCATCATTAAATTTTAAACATAAATTAAAAAAATGAGACAAACTTTCATTTTCTAACATTTCTAGAAGAGTATCAATATCATATTGTTTTACATCACGCATACTACCTATTATTGGAAGATCAATGTCTCTAGGGACATAATATTTTGCTTCATATCCAAAATTTTGAAAGTCTTTAAGGAAATTTCGAGTTCCCTCTTTTCCTAACAATGAAGCATGTACCTCAATTTGAAACATTGGTTTTGATTTTTGTATAGTATTTTTCATACCTTGAATTATATGAGATTCATATCCTTCAACATCCATTCGTACAAAATCAACATGTTCAATATTGATTTCATCTAAGAAAGTATCCAATCGTTTTGCTTTAACTTTAATCAATTCTCCTGGAAGATTAGTAGTTTCACCGTCAGGAATCGTAAATGAACCATTTGATTCTTGATAGACTAGAAAATTTACAGTTCCATCAACATCACCAGCAGCAAAATTATATGCATCTACATTTTGAGTATCTTGAATTTCTAAATTTTTCTTTAAATGTTGAAAATTTGGTGGTGATGGTTCAATTGCAATGACTTTACCACCATTCCCAATTATATTAGATTCAAGTAAGGTATAGTAGCCAATATTTCCACCAACATCTAAACACACCATATCTTTTTTGAGTTCTTTAGAGAGAAGATTTGTGGTTAAAGGTTCATGAGTTTTGAACATCAATAATTCAGAAGATATTCCTAAATCTCCTGGAATTACATTTAGTTTGTAACCATTTACATTAACAATTTGATTATTAGGATTATGTTTCTGGATTTTTTTTGTAGCTACATATGCATAATGAAAAAATACACGAATAGCTTTTAAATTTCCATAATTTTTTTTATATTGTTTTACATTCCACAAAAGATGAGAAATTTTTCCTGAGCGACGAGTTGACAAGTATCTTTTAAAAATTATTTACCAATATAAAACAAGTTACAATGATTCAAATACAGTTAAAAAAAATGTCTACAAATAATTAACTATTATTAAATTGAGCATATTACTCAAATAGCTTTTAATTATAGAATTTAATAAAATTATTAAATGTTAATTATTTCACAAAATGCATCAAATTATGATATACCAATTCCCAAAAATGCAGTTTATAGAATAAATCTTGCATGGGTAAATAGTATCGAGGAATTAGAAAAGTTATTAAAAAAACATGAAGAACAACAAATTTTCCTTGATTTACCAAAGGGAAGAATTAAACCACCAAATAACAAATATGTTTTGGAAGATTTATTTGCAATTTTAAATACTTATACAAACATCAAATACTTTGCAGTCTCTAATGTAAATTCTGCAGAAGACCTTAGCATATACACAAAAGTAATTCCTCAAAAAATAATCATTGTACCAAAAATTGAAAGCCCTAAAGCTGTATTAAATATAAAAAATATAGTTGACGCCATACCAACAACTGAAAAATTTTTAATGCTTGATCATGATGATCTCTTTTCAAATTTAATAAAAAATAATGAACCAACTACAAAATTTACAGAATATATTACAAATTTAGCAGAATTTTGCAATACCAATGATATTTCATTACTTAGAACAATTGGAGTGATTTTTAGTGATGAAGAAAAACGTACAACACAATACATTAAATAATTAACATTAAAGAAATTATTTTAAAAACATTATTTTTCCCAATCAAACCTTTTTCCAATTATTGAAAAAAGTTCTTCATTGAATGGTTTACAATATTCCACAAGTTTTTCGCGTGTTTTTGGATTTATTTGAATTGATGATTTTTGTTTCGAAAATTTTTTTGTGTTAGATAATTTGTGATGAGGAAGACCTAAAAAATTCAGTGTTTCATCATAAATTTTTTGTGGATTTTGTAAAAAATCTTCATTTTCTATAATAGAAATTTGATCTAAAGGAAAATATTCTAACCATCGCTTAAGACGAGATGCACACAATCCAGTAGCGAGATATGAATTTGTATGAAAATTATCACTATAATATTTTTCATTTTGTTCCATCTTTTCTAGTTCACCAGCAATCCTAGAATTTTCTTTTTCTATGGCTTCTTCAAAAGAAAGTTTTTCTGTTCCATTATTTAATTTTCTTTGATAATGAGAAAAAGCTCTATCAATCGGATTGCGTAGTAATAAAATTAATTTAATTTTTGGGTTTAAATCATAAATTCTTTTTGGTGCATGAGGATTTAACAAATAAGCACCTGTTGCTTCACCAGTAACAAGTTTTTGATTTTTAATTTTTGTAGAAATTAAATTTTGCCACTTTAATGGAAAGTTCATTCTATACCAATTAATTCCTCTATCATAATATTGATCAAAATAATGAGGTTCTTTTATTGCACAAGGTTCAATGTTGGGGTGTTTAGACAAATATTGAAACAATGAAGTTGTTCCAGATCTTGAAATACCAAATATTATAAAATCAGGAGACAGATGAAATGGGCCAGCAATATTACAATATTTTCTATATAATGACTTAGCCAGAGGATAAATGAAGGAGTTAGAATCAACATAATCCTTTAATTGTTTTTTAAATTGAGTGTCACTCATTAATTCCAACCAAAATTTCTATCTAATAATTGATATAATTGCTCATTATATGGTTTAAAATAATCTATTAATTTTTTTCGAGTTTCATTATTAATGTTAGAGTATTTTCTCATTCTATGTGGTTTAAATGAATTTAATTTAAAATCAGGTAAATCTAAAAATTTCAAAACTTTTTCATAAACTTTTGGAGTGTTTGAATATAGTTCCTCACTCTGTATGATTAGAAATTGTTCTTTTGGAAAAAATTCGAACCATCGCTTAAGTTGGTCTACATATATACCTCTAGATAAGTAAGACTTTCTGTAAAAATTGACACTGTAAAAATTTTCATCTTGTTCCATTTTTTTCAGATCGTCAGTAATTTTTTGTTCCTCTTGAACAATAGCATCTTCAAAAGATAATTCTTCATGACCACTATCAACTTCCATTTGATAGTGTGAATAAGATCTGTCAATCGGATTACGTAATAACACAATTAATTTCACATTTGGAATAAGATTATGCACTCTTTTTGGTGCATGAGGGTAATGAAGATATCTAGGAGTAGCTTCGCCTGTTAAACATTTTGTTTTTTGTTTTTTTTCTAATTTAGATTTAGATAAATTAGTTGGAAAAAATGATTTATACCAATTAATTCCCTGATTGAATTTTTTGTCAAAATAATAAATCTCTTTTCCCACCCCAGGCATAATACAGGGATGTTGAATTAAGTACTCATACAACGAAGTAGTTCCTGATCTTGCTGCACCTATTATCAAAAAATCAGGTAATGTATGCAGAGAACCAGTAGTTGTATAATAGAATCTATTTAGACGACGTGCAAATGTGAGAGAGGTTTGGTGATTTCTAAACCAATTACCTAATTTGATTCTAGTTGAGATAGTCATTTTAATTTCACTTTAATTTTGCAGATAAAACATCGATAAATTCACGTCGTGCATCGCTTGAAATAATTTCATAATTTAATTTATTTAATAAAGGTATTATCTTATCCTTTGGCGAATTAAACATTGGATGAGTTTCAACTATTATCAACCTAGGTTTAATTTTGATATTTTCTAATATTGGTAATTCAGCGCCTTCACAATCCATAACCAGTACATCACAGTCAGGAAAATCTTTAGCTTCAAGAGTTGATGCATTTTTTAGATCTCCCATCAAGTGAACTGGTTCTTCAACTATTGTATGATGAACTGATACACGATCATTCACTTTATTCAAATTAATTGTATCCTTAACTACGTTAACAGAATTCAGATTACCCTCATAAGTAATCACACTACCTGTATTTCCTACTTGATGTGCAACAACAACAGTAGATGCCCCACTACCACCGCCAATGACAAGAACTTTTTCTCCATTTTGAATATAATTTCTAATTGCTGCAATTAATTCAACTTCATGTTCAGGAAAAATATCTATTTTAGAGTACAAACTAGTTCCACGAACTGCTATTCCATTAAAAACAGCAATTTTTCTAGACGGAATATGAAAAATGCTTGTTAAAAATTTGAATGACATAGCTTTTACTAAACCAGATAATCCTTGTTCCTTACGTAATTTTGTAAATTTTTTATTAAAAGATGTCATAAATAAAAAATGAATTCAAGTCTATTAAAAATTTATACTGAAAGATTTGTATTAAAAACAGTAATTCAAGTCAGCAAATATTTTGTCTACAAGTTATTTATAAAAAAATTACAAAACTTCATTAACGTTACAAAATTAAAAATAAGAATTGTCAAATATTCGAGTTACATATTCGGGTTTAATTGGACTTGTAATAAGTTCTATAACAATGCTTATTGGAATGATATTTGTCTTAATTACTACAAGACAACTTTCAGAAATCGAATTAGGGACATGGGGATTAATTGGAAGTTTGATGAGTTATGTGCTAATTATTGAACCAATAATATCATATTGGACAACTAGAGAAACTGCAAGAAAAATTGAATCGCAAAAAACTGCAATTTTATCTAGTTCAGGATTTTCAATTGTTGGAACAATAATATATTTAATAATTGTATTTTGTATCGGAAATGAAACAAATGTTGATGTAAATTATTTATATTTTGGTTCAATATTAATTCCATTAACTTTTATCAACAGAACATTAACTGCAATTAATTTAGGTTGGAAACCACAAGCTGAATCATACAGTATTTTAGGTCTAGATCTTGCAAAGACAACAACCGCTATTCTTTTAGTATATATTTTACAATTAGGATTAGAAGGAGTTATCGTATCATTATTTATTGCACATATAGTAAGTATTGGAATTTTATTTGTAAAAGCTAAAGAAAAAATTTCAGGTAAAATAAAAAAAGAATATTTAAAAAAATGGTTGAGATTTTCGTGGATTCCAGTTTATATTAAATTTTCATCACTAGTAGTTTTTGATGTTTTAATTTTTTCAATTATGGTAGGTTCTGTTGTTGGAATTGCATATTGGACTGTAAGTATGGTAATTGCTAATTTATCAAGAATCACTAATCAATTATCAAGAGCAGTATATCCAAAACTTCTTGAAGGAGGAAAAAAAGAGCACTTACAAGAAAATCTAGTAAGAATAATGTATTTTCTTTTACCTATTTGTGCCATCTCAATAATATTTGCTAGACCAGGTCTTTTTACACTTAATCCAATTTATGAACATGTTTGGATGGTAGTGATTTTCTTAACTATGAAAGCATTTTTGAGAGTGATTAGTAAATCACTTACTCAAGGATTAGAAGGAATTGAAAAAGTTGATTTAAATGAAAAATCTACATTTATGAATTATGCTAAAAGTACTCTTTTTAAAATTCCGACAATTAAATTAACTCAGAGAATCATTTATCTATCATCCTTAATCATTATGTTAATTTTAATGAAGGATTCCGGAAGTACAGAATTAGAATTAGTGGTTTATTGGTCAGCCATTGCAATGATAGTAGAAATTCCATTCACAATTAATTTCCTGTTAATGGTAAGAAAAAAATTCCCATTAAATGTGGATTGGAAAAGTATCAGTAAATATCTAATATCAGCAATTGTTGTTTTTACAGGAATTCATCTTTTAATGGAAGAATTTTTAGTTTATAATGAATCAATTTTTGAATTTCTTCCACAAGTAATTGTATTTTTAATGATAGGAATAATACTTTACCTAAGTTTAACATATGTCATAGATAATAGAACAAGAGTGTTAATCTCAAAAGTAGTTAAAGAAATTAAAAAATAATTAGGATTGTGATTTAATACGTTTAAGAATTTTTTTGGGATCATTTAATCCTGAAGAAAGGTAATACTTTTTTTTATCAATGATTTTAGAATATACAGAATAATTAATTTTTTCTCCACCAAATTTTTCAGCATAAAAATAGATTCCTTTTTCTTTGGCAGTTTTAGGTTCAGGATCAACTCCAGCAAAATCAAATGTCAAATAATTCATTTGTTTTGCCCATTTGATAGTATTCCAAGTTAAGAATGTTCCAACTAGATCAAATTTAGGAGAATTTGCAAGCGCATGTTGAATTAAATTTCCATTAAAATTTAGTGTTAAAATTATTCCTTCAATTTCAGAATTTTTTTTAGCTATAAGTATATCCTCAAATCCAGAATTTCTTAAAATTTTCCAGTGCATATCAAATAATTTAGAATTATTAAATAATTTTTTATCATTCAATTTTCTTGCTGTATTTTTTAATTCCTGAAATTTATCAAAAACAGTTTTTTCATCAGATATACTAAATTCAAAATCTTCTTTTTCAGATTTTCGTATATAATATCTTGTATCTTTTTTTAATGAATCATAGAGTTCATCAATATTTTGAGTTAAATCAATTACAAAAGTTAATCTTGGTTCAATTTTGTAACCAAATTTTATAAACTCTTGATCAAAATCTTCCCGTTCTAAAGGTGAAGAAATACCTCTAATCATTACAATATTATTTTTAATAACAACTTCATCTAAAGATTTCAAAATAATTTCTAAAATTTGTTTTTGATTTTTACTATCATGAATAATTGGACCATGATACCACCACAAAACAGTTCCAAGTTTTAATTTTTTTCCTAAAACTTTAGATATTATATTTGCATGTTGCCAGAATACTTCTTTATGTATTAAACAAGCAAGTTGTCCAACAATATTTTTTAATTGATCTCTAACAGTAATAAAAACAGGTTTTGAATCATAAACGGTTTCATAAAGTTCCTGCCATTTTGTTGTTTGGTATATCATTGATGATGAATTTTTGTTTAGAGAATTATTCCATTCATTTTCATCAACGGTTGAAGAGATATTTACAGTGAAATTCATATGAAAAATCTAATAATAATCATATATGAAAAGTATACTAATTAATTTATAGACTAATTTAGAATAAATTATTTCCATATTTACTAAATTCATTTTAGATATTTGATATGAGTGACTACTTATAAAAAATATTCAAATAAATAAAAAATTATTTGATTATTTAGAAAAAGATTATGTAGACAAAATTAATGAAATAATTTCTAATTTAATTTTTTAATATGGCAATTGAACAAATTTTCATTTCTATAGTAATTTTACTTGCAGGTGCGAGGATTCTAGGTGAACTTTTTAGAAGAATAAAACAGCCTGCATTAGGAGGAGAGTTACTTGCAGGAATAATTCTTGGTCCAACTGTTTTTGGTTTAGTTTTACCTAGTGAAGATCTTGAATTAATTTCATCCATTGCAATATTTTTTGTCATGCTCTTCATAGGACTTGAAATGGATTTAAGAGAGATTAGAAAAGCTGGAAAATCTGCATTTGTAATTTCTATTATTTCTTTAATTATTCCATTTATTTTAGGTTACCAAATATCAATATGGTTTGGATTACAATTTATCGAATCACTTTTTATTGGATTGCTTTTGTCAGTAACCTCAGTACCAGTTAGTGCAATTATTTTACTAGAATTAGGGATGTTGAAAAATAAAATTGGTACAACAGTAATTTCTGTTGCAGTAATTGATGACATAATATCACTAGTAATTTTAGCAATAATTTTACAATTACATATAGCTGATGGTTCATTATTAAATTTTACAGAAATTGGTTTCTCAATTTCTCAAATTGTTTTATACTTAGCAGGAATTGCATTTCTTGCATTTGCAGTGTACAAAATTAATCGGTGGTTCCCTCATAGACTTGAAAATTTTTTTACCAAAGCTAAAACAAAAGAAGCCATTTTTGGTATACTAATAGTGGTTGCAATATCATTATCGATCACAGCTGATTTTGCAGGATTGCATTTTATCATTGGAACATTTTTTGCAGGATTAATTTTTAGTGAAAAAATTCTTGGTAAAAAAGAATCTAATAAAACCTATGGAATTATGTCAGGGATAACATTTGGTTTCTTTGCTCCTTTGTTTTTTGCAATAATTGGAATGAAATTTAGTGGACAATCTTTGGAACATGTTATTCTTTTACTAATTGTATTGGTAGTAGGAGGAATTTTGAGTAAAACATTAGGAGGATACATCGGTACTCAAATTTGTAAATTCCCAAAAAATCAAGGTTTGGCCATAGCAACTTTGTTAAATGGTAGAGGTACAGTAGGCTTGGCAATTACTGCATTAGCATATTCTATAGGGATTTTAGATCTTACATTATTCTCAGTTTGTGTTGCAATATGCTTTATTACTACAATAATTACTCCTATAATTGCAAAACCTCTATTACATAAAACAGTAGATATAACCGATTCAAAATAATTTGTAAATGAAGGTGAAAAGTATTGAGATTATGTGTTTTTCCAAATGATCCTCTTCAAGCATATTTTGATAAAGGAGAAATTAAAGAAAGATATTACAATCCAAATAATTTTTTTGATGAAATTCATTTTATCACACTAACTGAAAATGATATTGATGTAAATAAAATACAAATGATTGGTGGAACAGCAAAAATTTTTATTCATTCAATAGGAAAAATAAATATCAAAAATAGGAAAAAATGTACAACAGAAGTAATTGAATTATGTAAAAGAATTAATCCAGATATAATACGTGCATTTAATCCATTAATTGAAGGATGGTTAGCAGCAAAATGTGCAAAAGAATTGAAAAAGCCATTTTTAGTTTCACTACATACTCAATATGATCATAATAGAAAATTAGCTAAAAAAAAATTAAAAAAATATTTAGCTTTAAAATATACGGAAAAATTTATAGAGCCTTTTGTACTAAATAGTGCCGACAAAATTTTAGTAGTTTATAAAATAATCCAATCATATGTAGAAAAACATTCTTCAAAAAACTCCGAAGTATTGCATAACAAAGTTGATTGTAATAGATTTCTTAATGCAGATCCAATAAAGGATTTACCCCAACCACTAATTCTATCAGTAGGAAATCTTATACCAGTAAAAAATCATAAAATTCTAATAAAATCTATGAGAGAGATTAATGGTCATTTGTTAATTATTGGAAACGGCGAGTTATTCTCAGAACTGAACCAATTAATTGTGAAATATGGAATTGAGAACAAAGTGACAATCGAAAAATCCATACCAAATAATCAAATTCAAAATTTTTACAAATCTGCAAAAATATTTGCATTAGCATATAACACTGAAGTAGAAAGTTTGCCGATGCCGGTTATGGAAGCTATGGCTGCAGGATTACCCATAATAATTCCATTTGCAAAAGAAGGTTTTTCAGAGGGATTAGAAAAAACTGCAATTTTTACTAAAAATGATGAAAAATCGTTTACAGAAAATATTCAAAGATTATTGAATAATGATGAATTGAGAGAGAAATATTCCAATCAATCATTAAATAAAGCAAAGGAATTTGATATGAAAAAAATAGAAAAGAGGGAAGCTGAAATTTATTTAGAATTATTAAAAAAGGTTAAAAAATGATTAGAGGGTATTACCAAAATACAAATAGTTCATTATTAAATTGGAGTAAGTAAAATGATGACGCTTGCGGATACTGTAAAACATATTAACGAAAAATCAATCTCTATTGAAATTTTCGGATTAGGGTATGTAGGATTTCCATTAACAGTTCGTTTGGCATCTTCAGGATTCAACGTTATAGGAATAGATGTCAATCAAGATAGAATTGAAAGGTTAAAAAATAATAAGTTAATGGATTCAGAAATTCATTTACAAAAAGAATACATCGAATGTAGAGAGAGAAACAATATTAAATTACAATCAAGTCCATCTGGATCATCAATTCCAAAAGTTGGAATAATATGTGTACCAACTCCAATCCCAACTAAAGAAATAAGTTCTGATAAATTTGTTAAATCAGCTGTAGAGTCATTTCTTAGTTGTTCAAAACCTGGTGATGTAATAATTTTAGAGAGCAGCATAGAAGTTGGTACAACTGAAAATATTATAAAAATAATTAAAGATAAAGGGTTGGAAGTAGGAAAAGACTTCGGATTATGTTTTTGTCCAGAAAGAATAGATCCTTCCAACAAAGAGTGGGGTATAGAAAACATTCCCAGAGTAATTTATTGTTCTGATGAAGCAAGTTTTGATGTTGCTAAAGGAATTTATCTTCACGTCAATGGTGGAAATTTATTAAAAGTTAATTCCCCCAAAGTGGCTGAAATTGTAAAATCATTTGAGAACACATTCAGATTAGTTAACATAACTTTAGTAAACGAACTTGCAATATTATGTGACAAATTAGATGTTAATGTAAAAGAAATTATTGATGCTGCGGCCACCAAACCATTTGGTTTTTTGCCTCACTATCCAGGTGCAGGAGCCGGTGGACATTGTATACCTAAAGATCCAAGATTTTTGTTAGAGTCTGCAAAAAAACAGGGAATTAGATTTGATACAATTGAACACGCATTGAAAATTAATGAGCAAATGCCAAAATATATTGCAAACGCTATTGAAAAGAAGCTCAAAATAGAGGGATTAAAAAAAAGTGTTTTGATTTGTGGTTTGTCATATAAAGCAAATGTAGAAGATATGAGAGATTCTCCAAGTTTTAAAATTATTAGTGAGTTAAAGAATAAAGAAATTCAAGTTTTCGGTTATGATCCATTTTTTAATCCAAACTTGATTGAAAAATATTTAATAGAAAATCACGCAACAGAATTGAAATTCACAAAATTAAATAATTTAGACGATGAGACGATTAAAGAAATTAGTTGTATGTGTATAGTTCAACATCATGATGAAAGTGAGTTAAGAATAAAAGAAATTTATGAAAAATCATTGATTCCAGTCATATATGACTGCCAAAGTAAATTATTTAAAAACTCCCAATCAAATTCACATTTAGAGTTTCTAGGAAACTAATCTCAATACAATAATTCTGTTTCTTTTTCAAAATCTATTTCTGAAAAATTTTCTAACCAAAATAATGCTTGTAAAGAAAACATTGATGCCCAAGAATTAATTTTCTGAGTTTTTTTCCATCCAAAAATAGATTTTCCAAATTCTTCATAAAATCCACCAAAAACAAATTTATCAGTATTTTGTGCCTGTAAAGAGATTAAAAACGATTTTAATTTTGTAATTTTTTGATCAAGATTTTTTTGTTCAAATTTTGCAATTAAGATTTTTAGTCTAATTAATTGCGCAATTGGATAACTTGACTTTGAATGATATTTTGAATTAAACCATAAATCTATACTTCCATCGGATTGAATTTGATTTTCACACCACATAATTGCTTTTTTACAACAATTAAGATAGGTTTCATCTTTTGTTATATTATAAGTATGAATTAATCCTTCTAAAGCATACAATAATGTATGAATATTTATGACTTTGTTATCTTTATGAAGTATAATGCTTCCGTCAGGTTGTTGAAATAAAATAATTGAATTTGCAATTCTCTTTGCAGCATCTAGCATATTTTTATTATTTGTAATTTTATAGAGTTGTAATAATGGAATTGCTAATTTAATATGCAAACATCCAGATTTTTTATACCAAACTTTATTATCAATTTCAAACTTACCAGTACTTAGATTTTTTACAGGTTTTACAATTCCACTATTTTCTATTGTGTTTGTTAAAATCCAATTATTTAATTTTTCTGCATATTCTAGAAATTTTTGATCCTTTGAAATTAGATAACAATCCAATAATCCTTTGGAACAAATTCCTGTATCAAATGAATATACGTATTTTTTACTTACACCTTCTGGAGAAATTCCTTGAATAATCCCACCAAAGTTTTCATACAATTCAATTAACCAATTACATGAGGCCTTAGCAAAATTAACATATTTTTCATTTTGATCATGCTCGTACAAAAATCTCATGGTACTAGCATAATATCCAGTAATTTCAGGATATAAAAATGCAAATTCACTGGTTTTTTCATCATAAAACGAATGAACTCCACCAAAATTTTGATCAGATGCTTCTGATACAAAAATTCCTGAATTTAGCAGCCAATTTTTTGTCATTTCAAATGGTGAATTCAATATGAGGTAACACTTTTTTTGTTCCTTAAAAAGCCTAAAGACAGTGAAAATTCTAGTTTTAGTATTTCATTTTCCACCGATTAGTGGAGGAGGAGTTGTAGTAATTACTGACATAATCAATAAATTTGCAGAATTAGGAAACGAAGTTACAGTAATTTCACCGAATCTAGATTGGAACGGAGAATCATTTAATCCAAAAATAAACTCAAAAATTAAAATTATTAGAACAGAAACTCCATCAAAAAATAAAATCAAAGTGGCTGCAAGAAGATGCCAATCTAATATTAAAAAGAAGTCCATAGAGATAGGGAAAATAAATTCATTTGATTTTGTTTTCACAATATTTCATCCATTTCATCTTGTTCCAAAAGCTGCTGTAGAAGCTGCAAAAATATTAGATATTCCATCAATTGTTAAAATTGATGATGCTATTTATCAAAAAGCGAGTGGAATAAAATCATTACAAAGAAAAATTGAAAAAATGATTAATGGAAAAACACTTAGAGCTGGAACTAAAATACTAGTTTCAAACAAAGATACAAAAAAAATTGTTATTGATGAATACAATGTATCAAATGAAAAAATTTCAATTGTTCCAAATGGTGTTGATTTATCAATGTTTAAAACAATAACGAAGAAAAATCCTAAAAAAATAATTTTTGCAGGTGCAATGTATTATCACAGAGGATTAGATATTTTATTAGAAGCAATACCATTAGTGATTAAAAATATTCCAGATGCAAAATTTGTACTACTTGGAAGTGGGGATGAAATGAATAAATTAAAAGAAATAGTTTCTAAAAATAAATTAAATGATTCAGTTGAGTTTAAGGGATGGATAAAAAGAGACGAAATTCCTAAAAATATTTCAGATGCATCAATTGGGATAGGACCTCTCAGATTAACTGAAGTAACATCCAGAGCTCTTCCAATAAAGGTTTTAGAATACATGGCAGTTTCACTACCCATCATAGCTCAAAAAGGGACATTACCTAATGATATTTTGGAAAATGAAAAAAATGGGTATTTTATTGAAAATCACACGGAATTAGCAGAAAAAATAATTGTACTGCTTAATGACCCAAAAAAAGTTGAAGATATGGGCTCACATTCATTAAAACTAGTTCAAAAATTTTCATGGAATCATGTAGTAAATTCTATCATAAAAGAAGTTGAAAATATCTAAAAACTTTTTTTCAAAATATTAAGAATTTTTTCACTTGTATCACCTTTTCCGTATGGTGTTTTCTTTGAGTGAAGTTCAGGATTTTTCATGGTTGTTATAATTGAATTTGTGATATTTTTTTCTTTTAATCCAACTATTTCAGATAATTTGTTTTCAACAGATTCAGGTCGATCTGTAGTTTTCCTAACAACCAAAACTTTTTTTCTAATAATGGGGGAAGTTGCTTCTTCTTGAATTCCACCAGAATCAGTAACAATAAAACTACAATTTTTCATTAATTCAAGCATTTCAAAATATCCTACTGAGTCAATAATCTGAATATTTTCATTTTGATATAATTTATTTAATAAACCAAATTCATTAAGACGTTTTTTTGTTCTAGGATGTATTGGAAAAATAATTTTTTTATTTGAATTAATCAAACCTTTAAGAATTGAGGATAAAGTTTTTTTATCATCAACATTTTCTGCTCTATGTAAAGTTGATAAAATAAATTCTGATGAGGGTATCAATAATTTTGATTTCTTTTTTGAAATTTTGGAATAAATATTAATTGCATCAATGACAGTATTTCCTGTTACAAATATTTGTCCATGCACTTTTTCAGATATTAAGTTAAATTTTGTATTTTTAGTAGGGGCAAACAAAAATTCAGATAAATGATCTATTGCTATCCTATTATGTTCTTCTGGCATTCTCCAATCATTACTTCGTAATCCAGATTCAACATGACTAATTGGAATGTCTGATTTTAACGAACAAATTCCTGCAGCTAAAACTGTATTAGTGTCTCCTTGAACCATTACAGAATCAAAATCATCTTTAGATAGAATTTTAGATAATTTAGCAATTATTTCACTAATTTGTAATTGTGGATTTGATTTTGTGATATTTAATGAATAATTAGGTTTTGGCAAGTCTAATGCATGCATAAATCCCAATCCCATTTTTCTATCATAATGCTGACCTGTAAAAATTATAGAACAATTTTTGGAGCCAATTTTCTTAATTATGGGTGCTAGTTTGATTATTTCGGGTCTTGTACCTAAAACAAGTGCTATTTTCATTTATTATCAATTTGTTTATTCCATAGATACTATTATTGGTATAGAATATTTGATTGGTAAGTTTTTTGTTTTTTTATTAAAAAATAATTCTAAGCATATACATTAAAGTAAGAATTAATTCAATTTTTTAAAGAAATGAAAATTCTATTTATTGCTCCAAAATATTCTGGTGGTATAGGAGGACATGCCTCCAGAGTTGCTGAGAAATTAAAAGAACATGGGTTTGATGTAAAATTAATGCATACACCCCATATTCCAATAAAAAAATTAAAAAATCCAAGTTTTGCTGCTTTAAGTTCATTAAAAGCTATAATCAAAACAGAAAATTATGATGTTGTTCATGCATTTAATGTCCCATCAGCTTTTGCCATGAAATATACAAAAGCAAAGAAAAAAGTTTTGTCCATTCATGGAATTTATTCAGAACAAGTGGATACGTTACATTCAAAAACAATATCAACAGCAGCGAAAATAACTGAAAGTAAAGTTTTGGAGTGGGCAGACAAGTTGACAACTGATTCTAAAATTGTTAAAAAAATTTACAAAGAAAAATTAAATGTAGATTTTGAGTTTTTTTATGCACCTTTGGATATTAAGAAATTTGAAAAGATAAAGAATATAGAAAAAATGGAAAAACAAATTATTTTTATTGGAAGAGACAGTCACGAAAAAGGAATCGACATACTAAAAGAAATTGAATCAAAAATTAATGCAAAGGTAGTTTACTGCACAGATAAAGAATGGGAAAATACAATGGAAGAACTCAAGGCATCTGACATACTTGTAGTTCCATCAAGAATGGAGAGTATTCCGCAAGTGATTAAAGAAGCGTTTTATCTAAAAATTCCAGTGATTGCGACAAATGTAGGAGGTATTCCAGAATTAATCACAAATAATGAAACAGGAATTATGGTTCCACCAAATAATCCAAAAGTACTATTAAAAAATATTAACGGTTTACTTGAGGACAAAGACACAGCATCTAGACTTTCAGAGGCAGGTTATGAATTTGTAATGAAAAATCTAACTTGGGAAATTTTATTACCAAAATATATCAAATTTTATGAAGAATTAGTAAATTCATAATAGAATTAAAAAAGTATTAGATATACGGATTCATATTGACACATAATATTGATTCAATAATAAGATGAGTGAAAATGAAAATTAATGAAAACATGATAAAAAATATTTTGACTTTGAGATATGATCCTACATTAGAATCTAAAAAGCAGAAGTTGACAATTGAGAATTTCCAACCAAATGAAATTGTAAATTATTTAGACATTATTGAAAAAACAATTGTTCAAACTATCAAAAATAAACTTGGAAATGAAAAAAATGTATCAGTAGCATTGAGTGGTGGGATTGATTCAGTACTTGTATCAGCATTATTAAGAAAAGCATTACCAGAAATCAACATTGATGCAATTTCAATTAAATTTGCAGATAGCATAGATGAAACTAAAATTGCGGGAAAAATTGCTCAAAAACTCGATGCAAATCACCACATAATTCCTATAGAAAATTTTCTTGAAGAACTTCCAAAAGCTATTAGCATAATTAAGATGCCATTTTGGGACATACATTGGTTCCATGTAGTAAAAACTGCAAAAAAATTCTCTAAATCACTTGTTTCAGGTGATGGTGGGGATGAACTTTTTGGCGGATATGCATTTAGATATGAAAAATTTTTATCAAATATTTCTCCAGAGATGAGTGAGCTAGAAAAAGTAAAATTATATCTTGATTGTCATCAACGTGATTGGGTTAATGATCAAGAAAATATGTTTGGTAAAAAAGCAAAATTTTCATGGAATGAAATTTATTCTCATATTTTACCTTACTTCAAAAATTCATCTCCACCATTAGACCAAGTATTTTTAGCGGATATTAATGGAAAATTACTATTTAATTGGATGCCGCTAAACCAATCTTTTCATTCTTATTTTAAAATTAATGCAGTAACACCACTTTTATCAAATGAATTAATCAAAATAGCAACACACCTTCCAAATGAACTGAAATATAATCATACTAAAAATTTGGGAAAAATTCCATTAAGACAAATTTTATCTAATCAAATAGAGCCAGGATTAATGTCAACTAAAAAACAAGGATTTTCTGTAAATACAATTAACTTATGGAAATCTCATGGTAAAGAATTATGTAAAATGTATTTGGATGAAGCAAGAATCATCGAGGATGGTTGGATAAATCAAGAATGGATAGAAAATAATTTTAAAAAATTAGATAATAATCTTGATGTGAGATATGTAAATAAATTCTTAGGATTATTAGCATTTGAAATTTGGTATAGACTTTTTGTAACAAAAGAAATGGATGAAAATACAACTCTAAAGATATAATAAAAATAGAAAATTAATTAAGCATCTAATTTTTATTCCCCTAGATCATTTTACAGGTAGTCTTGAAAGAAAATCTAGTTCAGTATCTAATTTGTCCAAAATGTGGAAAAGATCTCATGGTTAAAACTAATAAAAATAGTGGAGATGAGATTATTGAAGGAGTTTTGAGTTGTATTAGTAAGCATAAATTTTTTATTAAAAATGGAGTTCCAAAATTAGTTGTAGATAAGGAAAGAGTGTTTGTAAAAACAGAAGATTCTTTTTCATCAAAATGGAAAAATTATAACAAAACATATCATTCATCAAAATGGATTAAAAATCAAAAAAAGTGGTTTCTTGAAAGATTTGGTTGGAAAACATCAAAAGATTTTGAAAAATTTTTAAAAACTCGCAGTAGAATTTTAGATGCGGGTACTGGAATTGGAAATAGTGCAAAATTATTTTCAACTAATCTAAATTCAACAGTATTTGCAATTGATGCTAGTGAAAGCATAAATTTTGCATATAAAAAATACGGTAAATCAAAAAATATTCATTTTTTACAAGCAGATATTAGAAATCTTCCATTTAAGAAAAATTTTTTTGATTTTATTTGTTCAGATCAAGTTTTACATCATACAAAGGATACTGAAAGTTCATTTAAGAAATTAACAAAATTGCTTGTTAAAAATGGATTAATCTCAATTTATGTATATAAAATTAAAGGTCCAATACGTGAATTTGCAGATAGTTCCATACGAGAATCAACTGTAAAGATGACTGAAAAACAGTGTATCGAATTTTCAAAAGAAATGGCAATTTTAGGCAAAAATCTTTCTAAAATTAATAAAAAAATTACCGTACCCAGAGATATACCAGTACTTCAAATCAAAGCAGGTACTTACGATGTTCAGAGATTTATTTATTGGAATTTTCTAAAATGTTGGTGGTCTGGAGATGTGCCTTTTGAGCAAAGTGTAGCAACTAATTTTGATTGGTATTATCCAGAATATGCATATAGACATTCAACAAAAGAAGTAAAAAAATGGTTTAAAGACACAAAATTAAAAATTATACATTTCAACGAAATTGAAAGTGGGATAAATGTTACAGGTAAAAAAACAAATTAAATTTTTGTAAAGATTTTTTTTAAACCATTTTCTAAGTTAGTTTCTGGACTCCATCCAAGAAGTTTTGTAGCTTTGGAAATATCAGCATAACTTTTTTTGATATCACCTTGTCGAGGTTTATTATGAATAGGTTCTAAATCTAGTCCTGACATTGATATCAATAATTCTGCCAGTTGTTTAATTGAAGTCATTTTTTTTGTTGCAATATTAAAAAAATCATGTTCTATATTGCTTTCAAATGCAAGATAATTTGCTCGCACAACATCATCAATAAATGTAAAACTACGAATTTGATTTCCATCACCTTCAATAATGGGTGATTCATGTTTACTTAATTTTTCAATAAATTGAGGAATTACTCCAGCATATGAAGGATTTTGACCAATTCCAAATACGTTAAAGTATCTTAACCCAATTACGTGTAAGCCTTCTTTTGCATATTGAGATGCAAGTATTTCATCATCAAGTTTTGTTTGACCATATGGATTCAGTGGTTTTTTGTTTGCATTTTCTGTTATAGGGAATTTTATTTGATTCCCATATACACTGGAACTACTTGCAAACACTACTTTAGCATTAAATTTTTTTGCTATTTTAAAAATATTCTCAGTTCCAACAACATTTACTTTATGATATTTTTCTGGTTCTTTGAATGATTGAGGAACTGATGCTAGCGCAGCTTGATGAAAAATTCCATCTATTTTTTCAGTAACATATTCTAAATCTTCATAATTTGAAATATCAATTTTAGAAAAATTTATCATGTTTTCTATTTCACGAAGGTTATTCATTGTTCCCCGTGAAAGATCATCAATTACATGGACTTGGTGAT
>Ga0222718_10000577_pt1 | contig 37515 bp, 39 predicted proteins | sample C33_27DmetaG_FD_165045 | JGI IMG/M metagenome (GOLD analysis project Ga0222718, IMG submission 165045) | Estuarine water microbial communities from San Francisco Bay, California, United States - C33_27D | ecosystem: Environmental > Aquatic > Marine > Unclassified | place: USA: California...
TAATTTTGTCCCGGATGTCCTCTAAATGTTCTAGTTGGCGAAAATTCTCCTAATTTATGACCAACCATTGCCTCGGTGATAAAAACAGGTAAATGTTGTCTACCGTTATGTACTGCAATAGTCAAACCAACCATTTCAGGAACGATTGTTGATCTTCTGCTCCACGTTTTGATGACACTTTTATTACCTGTATTTTGTGCATCTTCGACTTTTTTCAAGAGATGCTCGTCCACAAAAGGTCCTTTTCTTAAACTTCTAGCCATAATTAATTTCTACCTTTTTGAGATCGTCCTCTGACAATTGATTTATTACTGTACTTTTTCTTTTTTCGAGTTTTTTTCTCAGGTTTTCCCCAAGGGCTTACAGGAACTCTACCTCCTGATGATTTACCTTCTCCACCTCCAAGTGGGTGATCTACTGGGTTCATTGCAACACCTCTTGTTTGGGGCCTGATACCTTTCCACCTACTTCGTCCTGCCTTGCCTAGTTTCGTAAGCTCAGCTTCAGAGTTTCCAACAGTTCCTATTGTTGCCCTACAATCCATAGGTACAGTTCTCATTTCTCCTGAAGGAAGCCTTAGTAAAGCAGCCTCACCCTCTTTACTCATTAATTGAACTGAAGAGCCTGCTGATCTAGCCATTTTTGCTCCTCCACCTGGTCTAAGTTCAACAGCATGTACAAAAGTACCAGCTGGAATGTTTCTTAAAGGTAGGCAATTACCATCTTTTATATCTGCTTTTGAACCTGACTCAATTATTGCATCAACACTGATGCCATCAGGAGCAATGATATAAGCTTTTTCACCATCTTTATAATGCAGTAGAGCTATTCTTGCATTTCTATTTGGGTCATACTCTATACCTGCAACTCGAGCAGGAATCCCATCTTTTACTCTTTTAAAATCTACAACTCTGTATTTTTGCTTATGGCCACCACCTCTGTGTCTAGAAGTAATTCTTCCTTTATTATTTCTGCCACCAGAAGATTTTTTTGATTGCAGTAAGGATTTTTCAGGTTTCTTTTTAGTAATATCTTTAAAGTCGGTTGAAACCTGGCCTCTCATGCCTGGTGTTACTGGTCTTATCTTCTTAGAACCCATACCTATACTCCAAATGCTTCTATGGTTTCACCCTCTGGGAGTGTGACAATTGCAATTTTTTTGGTACTTTGTTGACCATAAACATATCCGAAACGCTTTTTCTTACCTTTTCTATACATTGTATTAACTCTTAATACGCTCACGCCAAAGATTTGCTCTACAGCTTTCTTAATTTGAGGCTTATCAGTTTTTGGATCAACAAAAAAAGTATAGGAATTTGATTCTGAAATTCTATCATAAGACTTTTCAGAAATAACGGGTGCAAGGAGTACGTCTTCTAAGTACTTCATGATTCATCTCCTAAATATGCTGAAATAGCATTATCGGAAAATATTGTATCATCTGTAGAAATAATATCGATAGCTGCTAGCTTTTTAACAGATACGAGTCTTGAATTTTTAATATTTTTGAATGATTTATACAATTTTTCATCATTATCTGAATAAACAAAGGTAAACCCTCTTTCAATTTTAAGTTCCTTAAGAGAAGCAACAGCTTGTTTTGTAGATGGGGTATCAAAATCTTTACCATTGAGTACAAATATTGATTCTTCAGAAAGCCTCTGAGATATTGCCATGTTGAGTGCTTTCCTTTTCATTTTCTTTGGTGTTCTGTCCCTATAAACTCTTGTTCCGGGTCCATGAGCAATACCACCGCCTATAAATTGTGGTGACCTTAGGGAACCTTGTCTTGCCCTACCTGTTCCTTTTTGTGCCCACGGTTTTGCACCAGTTCCGGATACTTGTGCACGTGTTTTTACTGAAGCAGTATTATTTCTAAAATTTGTTCTACTTCCTTTTATTACCTGGTGAAGTAAGCCAATATTAATTTCTTCAATAGGTTCAAACTTATATTGTTTTTTTGATACTTTGTTATCTGATATGTTAATTGTGTCAATTTTTACAGTCATTTTGTTACCTTCACTGCACTTTGAACTTGAACTATGTTACCTTTATTTCCAGGTACTGAACCATTAACTAAAAGATAGTTCTGCTCTTCATCTAATCCAACAATCGTAACTGATTGAATTGTACTTTTTTGATTACCCATTCGCCCAGCCATTTTTTGGCCTTTAAAAACATGACCTGGATAAGATGCATTACCTATCGAACCACCAGCTCTGTGAACTTTATGTACACCATGACTGGCTTTTTGACCAGAAAAATTATGTCTTTTCATCACTCCAGCAAAGCCTTTTCCTTTTGAAATTCCAGTGATATCAACCTTTTGACCTACTTCAAAAAAATCTGATACATTTATTTTTTGACCAGAATTTAAATCTGTATCTCCATTTACCCTTACTTCAAAAAGTATTTCTCCTGGATCGACTTTATATTTTTTGTAATGACTTTCAAGTGGCTTAGATAATTTCTTTTTTGTTCCAATAGTCAACTGAACTGCGTTGTATCCATCTTTTTGAGTATTTTTAACTTGTACAACTCTACAGTCTGATACGTCTAAAACAGTAACTCCTAAGGAATTTGAATTTTCATCAAAAATTTGAGTCATACCTATTTTTTTAGCAATTAACGTATTCATAATTTAATCTCTACCTCGACACCTGCAGGAAGATCTAATCTCATAAGGGAATCAACTGTCTTTGGGGTTGGCTCAACTATATCAATTAGTCTTTTGTGAATTCTCATTTCAAAATGTTCTCGAGATTTTTTATCTACATGAGGCGATCTTATAACACAGTATCTATGGATTTGAGTAGGAAGGGGCACAGGGCCTTTTACTTTTGCTTGAGTTTTTAAAACTGTTTCAGCAATTTTACGCGCAGACTCATCTACGACATAATTGTCGTAAGCTTTGAGCTTAATTCTTATTTGCTGTTGTTTTGCCATTTTTTCCTCAAAAAAAACCGGGAGTATAAAGTCTACTCCCGGTTAATTTTTATTACTCTATAACTTTAGTTACCTGTCCTGCCCCTACAGTTCTACCACCTTCTCTGATAGCAAACTTAACTCCCTCTTCCATTGCGATTGGGGAAATTAATTCAACTGTAATTGGAACGTTATCTCCAGGCATTACCATTTCAGTACCTTCCGCCAAGTGAACTTCACCTGTTACATCAGTAGTTCTGAAATAAAACTGTGGCCTATATCCTTTAAAGAATGGGTTGTGTCTTCCGCCCTCTTCTTTAGTCAATACATAGACTTCAGCTTCAAATTTAGTATGTGGTGTTATTGATCCAGGTGCAGCAATTACTTGGCCTCTTTCAACATCTTCTTTGTCTACACCTCTTAAGAGAAGTCCGACATTATCACCAGCTCTACCTTCGTCAAGTAGCTTTCTAAACATCTCAACACCAGTACATACTGATTTTGATGTTTCTCTAATACCAACAATTTCTACTTCTTCATTGACATTCACAATACCTTGTTCAATTCTACCTGTTACAACAGTACCTCTACCTGTGATAGAAAATACGTCCTCAACTGGCATAAGAAATGGTTTATCAACAACTCGTGTTGGTTCTTCGATATAGCTATCTACGTTTTCCATTAATTCAAGAACAGCTTTAACGCCATCTTCATTACCTTCAAGTGCTGCTAAAGCAGAACCTCTGACAACAGGAACATCATCTCCAGGGAAATCGTATTCACTCAATAGTTCTCTTACTTCCATTTCAACAAGGTCTAATAACTCATCGTCATCTACCTGGTCTACTTTGTTAAGAAAGACAGCTATAGCTGGAACACCAACCTGCCTAGCTAAAAGTACATGCTCTCTTGTTTGAGGCATTGGACCATCAGCAGCAGATACTACCAAAATTGCTCCATCAACCTGTGCAGCTCCTGTAATCATGTTTTTAACATAATCAGCGTGACCAGGCATATCAACGTGAGCATAATGTCTGTTAGGAGTCTCATACTCAACGTGAGCAATCTGAATTGTGATTCCTCTTTCTCTTTCTTCAGGTGCTTTATCTATATCTTCAAAAGCTGTAGCTTCTCCACCTTCGCTATCTGCTAAGACTTTTGTTATAGCGGCCGTCAATGTGGTTTTACCATGGTCAATGTGTCCCATTGTACCGATGTTCACATGAGGCTTGCTTCGGTCAAATTTTTCTTTTGACATTTTTTTCTCCTTTTATTTAAAATCTATATCAATCAAGATTTAGACTTCAACCTCTACTCCACGAATACTCGCAGTTATTTCTTTTGTTATGGAGTCTGGTACAGCTTCATAACTGTCAAACTGCATCGTAAATGTTGCACGGCCTTGTGTTCGAGAACGCAAATCAGTTGCATACCCAAACATTTCTGATAACGGTACTTTAGCATTAACGACCTTTGCAGATCCTCTTTGCTCCATTTCAGCTATCTTTCCTCGTCTTGAGGATAGATCTCCGACAACATCTCCCATAAAATCTTCTGGTGTTACCACTTCAACTGTCATAACTGGTTCAAGAAGTTTTACTCCAGCTTTTTTTGCACCATCTTTAAGAGCCATAGACCCAGCAATCTTAAAGGCCATCTCGGAAGAGTCAACATCATGGTATGTTCCATCTTTCAATGTTGCCCTTACATTCACTAATGGGTACCCGGCTAGAACGCCTGTTTCCATAGCTGCTTCCACACCAGCATTTACTGACGGTATGTACTCTTTAGGTATTCTTCCACTCTTAATTAAGTCAACAAACTCATAGCCGTCTTCAATTGGTTCGAATTCCATTACTACATGACCATACTGTCCTCTACCACCACTTTGACGAATATATTTTGCTTCAACATCTGTTTTCTTTTTGAGTGCTTCCCTATATGCAACCTGAGGTTTTCCAATATTTGCCTCAACTTTAAATTCTCGTTTTAGTCTATCAACTAGAATATCTAGATGTAATTCTCCCATTCCTGAAATAATTGTTTGGCCAGTTTCTTCATCAGACTGTACTCTAAACGTTGGATCTTCTTCTGCTAATTTTTGCAGACCTTCAGATAGCTTTTCTTCATCAGCTTTGGATTTTGGTTCAATAGCCACGGAAATAACTGGTTCGGGAAAGGTCATAGATTCTAACTGTATTAAATCTGATGAAGCTGAAAGTGTATCGCCTGTCTTAGCATTTTTAAGACCTACACCTGCAACAATATCTCCAGCACAAATAAAATCAATATCTTCTCTAGAGTTAGAATGCATTCTTAGAATACGACCGAGTCTCTCTTCTTTACCTGTTGTCGTATTTGTTACTTTATCTCCTTTGTTAAGTGTCCCAGAATATACTCTAAAGTATGTAAGTTTGCCAACATGAGGGTCACTAACTACTTTAAAAGCTAACGCAGAAAACGGATCATCGTCACTGTGGTTTCTTGTAAGTTTGTTCTCTTCATCTCCTGGTTTAAAACCTTTTATTTCCTCTATATCTAAAGGAGATGGTAAGTAGTCAACAACAGCATCAAGAAGTAGCTGTACACCTTTATTTTTAAAAGCACTCCCTGCTAAAACTGGAACAAACAATCCGTTGATAGTTCCTTTTCTGATTGCTTTTTTTATATCATCAACTGTAAGTTCTTCTTCTGCAAAATATTTTTCAAGAACATCATCATCTGCTTCAGCAACAACGTCTAAAAGTTCTTGGCGTTTTAACTGTGCTTCTTCTAATTTATCTTCAGGTATATCCGAGATATCCCACTCTGAACCATCATCTTTTGACCACATATGTGCTTTCATTTCAACAAGATCAATAACGCCTTTGAAATCAGCCTCTGCTCCTATTGGAATGTGAAGAACTGCTGGCTTAGCTTCGAGTCTGTCAATAATAGATTGAACATCAAAATCAAAATCTGCACCTGTTCTATCTAATTTGTTAACAAAGCAGATTCTTGGGACATTATATTTGTCTGCTTGTCTCCATACGGTTTCTGATTGAGGCTCTACACCTGCTACTCCGTCAAATACTGCAACAGCTCCGTCTAAAACCCTTAGAGATCTCTCTACTTCAACTGTAAAATCAACGTGGCCTGGTGTATCAATAATATTAATTGTGTGCTTATTCCAAGAACAAGTTGTAGCAGCTGATGTAATTGTTATTCCTCGTTCTTGCTCTTGTTCCATCCAGTCCATTACAGCAGCTCCATCATGAACTTCACCGATTTTATATGTTTTACCCGTGTAATAGAGGATGCGTTCAGTTAATGTAGTTTTACCGGCATCAATATGAGCCATAATTCCAATATTTCTTAACTTTAAAAGTTCAACTTCTCTAGACATTGTTTACCACCTGTAATGAGCGAAAGCTCTATTTGACTCTGCCATTTTATGTACATCTTCTCGTTTTTTAACAGAAGCTCCTGTTTTGTTACTTGCATCTAAAATTTCTCTTCCAAGTCTTTCAGACATTGTTTTCTCTCCTCTTTTTCTAGATGAACCAACTAACCATCTAATTGCAAGAGTTGTGCTTCTTCTATAGGGAACTTCCATTGGTACTTGATAGTTTGTACCACCTACACGTCTAGATTTTGTTTCAATTTGAGGTTTAATATTTTCGAATGCGTCTTTTAATACATTGATAGGGTCAGAACCTGATTGTTTTTGTACTAATTCAAGAGCACTATAAACAATTCCACTTGCTAAATCTTTTTTTCCATCTAACAAAACCTGATTAATAATCTGTGAAACTAAAACACTATTGTAGATAGGGTCTGGTTCTGCTTTTCTTTTTAAAGATGGTCCCCTTCTCATAATTTAACCTTTTTTACTTCCGTATCTTGACCTAGCTTGTTTTCTATCGGCAACTCCAGATGTATCTAAAGCTCCCCTAATCACTTTATACCTAACGCCAGGAAGGTCTTTTACCCTTCCCCCTCTTACTAAAACTATTGAGTGTTCTTGCAAATTGTGGCCCTCACCTGGAATATATGCAGTAACTTCTGTTCCAGTGGATAACCTCACTCTACAAACTTTTCTTAAGGCAGAGTTAGGTTTTTTAGGGGTTACAGTATATACGCGAGTACACACGCCCCTTCTTTGAGGAGATCCTTTAAGTCCAGGTGTCTTTTCTTTAGACACTTTAGACTTTCGTCCTTTTCTTACCAACTGTTGTATAGTGGGCATAATTTATCCAATCAACAAATTTAATTTTTGGCTTACCGAAAAAGAAGTATATGACGAATTTAAAGTTACAACAACCTATTATTTATAAGTTTTTATTCGTCTTCTTCCTCTTTTTCTTCGCCTAACATAGCTAACCATTGCGCAGGATTTGGCAAAGCATCATCATCAGACTCTTCCGAAGATGGTGTCATGAATCCTAATTCTGAAACCTCAGGAGCATCTGGCAGAGAAGGTGTAACAGATTGATATGCATTTGAACCAGTACCTGCTGGAATTAATGTACCAATAATTACATTTTCTTTCAAGCCACTCAAGGAGTCACTACTTCTCTTCATAGCAGCTTCTGTAAGCACTCTTGTTGTTTCTTGGAAAGATGCTGCTGATAACCATGAATCTGTTGCAAGGCTAGCTTTTGTGATACCCATAAGCTCAGGCCGTCCTTCAGCAGGTACTTTACCGTCTTTGACTAACTCTTGGTTAGTCTTTCTAAATTGTGTTGTATCAGCTAATTCGTTTGGTAGGAATTCAGAATCATTAGATTTAACAATCCTTACTCTTCTCAACATTTGACGAACTATCATCTCAACGTGTTTGTCATGAACCTCAACTCCCTGATCTCTGTAAGTCTTTTGGACTTCATCAACAAGGTATTCTTGACAAGTTCTTACTCCATTTATTTGTAAAACTTCTTTAGGATCTTTTGGACCAGTTGTTAGAGATTGTCCTGCTTCTAACGCATCCCCTTGGGCAACTAAGAGAGTTTGCCTTCTCAAAACTAGTAACTCAACTTCTTCTTTTTCATTATTAATTAAAACACTTCTATTTCCCTCAGGAGTAACTTCAATTGATTTGACTTTTCCATTAATTGGAGAGAGAACAGCCTTACCTTTTGGCGTTCTTGCCTCAAAAAGCTCAACAATTCTTGGAAGACCAGATGTAATGTCTAGTCCTACTACTCCTCCAGTATGGAAAGTTCTCATTGTAAGCTGAGTACCAGGCTCTCCTATCGATTGGGCTGAGATAATTCCAACTGCTTCACCAACCTCAACTGGCTTTCCAGTAGCAAGGCTAAATCCATAACATAAAGGGTCCATTGATTCGGGGTTAAGTGAATTAAATGGAGTCAATACATGAACATCATCAACTCCAGATTTACCAATAGCATCAAGCACCTCTGCATTAACATAAGTACCTTTGGTAAGTTTTTGGCCATTATCAAGTTGAACTAATTTCTTGCCAACTTTTATATCTTCAGATAATACCCTTCCATATAAAGATGAATGTAAATATCTACTAACTTTTCCATCAGTTTTTACCTTTTTCTTAGTTCCTCTCCAGTCAATATTTTCATCGCCCAATTCTTTAACTACAATTCCAGCGGCAACATCTACTAATCTTCTTGTTAGATACCCTGAGTCTGCAGTTCTTAACGCTGTATCAGCAAGTCCTTTTCTTGCACCGTGAGTAGATATAAAATATTCTAAGACAGACATGCCCTCTCTAAAGTTACTCTTAATTGGTCTTTCAATAATATCTCCCTTAGGGTTAGCTACCAATCCTCTCATGCCTGCAAGCTGTCTAACCTGCATCATATTTCCTCTTGCACCTGATTTAACCATCATATCTACAGGATTAAACTCTTCAGATTCTAGTTCAATCTTCATTGCTTCTTGTACTTCTTCAGTAGCTTCATTCCATATCTCAATAATTTTTTGCTTTCTCTCATTTTCAGTAATGACATCAGCATCAAATTGCTTTTCTACTTTTTCAGCTTCAGCTTCGTACTTTTCAAGTATTAGAGCTTTACTTGGGGGAGTTTTAACATCAGTCATAGCAACACTTAATCCAGCTTTAGCACCATAGGTAAATCCTACAGATTTCATTGCGTCAAGAAATACTCTTAATTCTGCTTTGTTATATCTCTCGATTACTTCTGCAATAATTTTTTTCATCTGTGGCTTTCTAACCGATGCTTGAATAAATGGAAAATTTGGAGGAAGTATTGAGTTGAAATGCAACCTACCTATAGTTGTTTGAAGAAGTTTGGAACCATCAACTGGTTGTTCAGTTAATAGTTCAGAAAATCTTCCATATAATTCTGAATGCATTACTGGATCACCCGCTAGTTCACCGACTCTTACATTTATTGGGGTTTGAAGTCCTATATGTCCACCCTCATAAGCCATTTGAGCTTCATTAAAGTCAACGAAATTTAGTACTGCTGTGTCAAGTTCTTTGTGGCATTCTGTAATGTAATACAAGCCAATAACCATATCTTGGCTAGGGGATACTATCGGATTTCCTGATGCGGGAGATAATACATTATTAGTAGAAAGCATTAAAACCCTCGCCTCAGCTTGTGCTTCAGCTGAAAGTGGTACGTGAACAGCCATCTGGTCACCGTCAAAATCTGCATTAAATGCTTCACAAACCAACGGGTGGACTTGTATAGCTTTACCCTCTACCAATATTGGCTCAAATGCTTGGATTCCTAATCTATGTAAGGTTGGAGCTCTGTTTAACAATACAGGGTGTTCTTCAATAACCTCTGCTAATACATCCCAAACTTGAGCTCTTGATCTCTCAACCATTCTTTTTGCAGATTTGATATTTTGAGCCAATCCCAACTCAACTAATCTTTTCATTACAAAAGGCTTAAATAATTCGAGTGCCATCATTTTTGGAAGACCGCACTGTTGCAATTCTAAATGAGGACCTACAACAATTACTGACCTAGCAGAATAGTCAACTCTCTTACCTAATAAGTTTTGACGAAACCTACCTTGTTTTCCCTTTAACATATCTGAAAGGGATTTAAGGCCTCTACCACCAGCGCCAGCTACAGCTCTTCCTCTTCTACCATTATCAAATAATGCATCAACTGATTCTTGAAGCATACGCTTTTCATTACTAATAATAATTTCGGGCGCACCTAATTCAATTAATTTCTTAAGCCTATTGTTTCTATTTATGAGTCTTCTATATAAGTCGTTTAAATCAGAAGTTGCAAACCTACCACCATCAAGCTGAACCATGGGTCTTAGCTCAGGTGGAATAACAGGTATGACTTCAAGTATCATAGCTTCAGGAGGGTTTTTTCCATCAGCAAAGGGCTTGATAACTTTCATTCTTTGTATGGCTCTTTGCCTTCTTTGAGCTGATTTAGATTCTAAATCTGATTCTAATTTTTCCATTTCAGCTTTTAAATCAACTAATTGAACTAATTCTCTAACTGCTTCAGCTCCCATACCTCCAGTGAAGTATTCATCATATTTATCAATCATTTCACGCCACAATGTATCGTTTTCAATTAATGTCTTAGGTTTTAATGTTTTAAGTGTAGAAAAAGCTTCTTCAATAACTTTTATTTCCGCATCTGATTTAGCTTTTTTTTGCTTTATTTCTTTTTCTACTTCTTTTTTTCTAATTTGAATTTCAGGATCTGGAATTTTAGCATTTACCATAGCTTTTATTTCTGTATCCATTTGCTTAATTCTTTTTTGTTCCCACTCTTCAAAATCTTCATTTACGATTTCTACTTCTGCAACTACGGCTTCTTCAATTTCTGCTAAGTCTTTTGTTCGTTTTTTTGAATCTATGGAAACGACTAAGTAGGCAGCAAAATAGATAACTTTTTCAAGTTCTTTTGGTGACATATCAAGAAAATAACCTAAGCGACTTGGAACACCTTTAAAGTACCAGATATGTGTTACTGGAGCGGCAAGTTCGATATGGCCCATTCGCTCACGTCTAACTTCTCTTCTTGTGACCTCAACACCGCAACGTTCACAATTGATTCCTCTGTATCTTATTCTTTTGTATCTTCCACATGAACATTCCCAATCCTTGGTCGGACCAAAAATTCTCTCATCAAACAAACCATCTTTTTCAGGTTTCAACGTTCTATAATTTATTGTTTCAGGCTTCTTGACCTCTCCAAATGACCAACTTCTCATTTGATCAGAGGTAGCGAGACTAATACTTAATTCATCAAATATTTTTTCCATAATTTATACCTCTGCCTCATCTTGTTCTGGTCTTGTCATGTCAATTCCAAGTGTTTCAGCTGTTTTGACATATTCATCACTAATATCTTTCATCGAAATCTCTTCACCAGCTGAAAGAATTTCAACATTAAGACACAAGCTTTGCATTTCTTTTAATAAAACTTTAAATGATTCCGGAATTCCAGGTTCTGGGATATTATCGCCTTTAACAATTGACTCATACACCTTAACCCTACCAACTGTATCGTCTGATTTAATTGTTAAAAGTTCTTGCAATGCATAGCTTGCACCATAAGCTTCAAGGGCCCAAACTTCCATTTCTCCAAATCTTTGGCCTCCAAATTGTGCTTTACCACCAAGAGGCTGCTGCGTAATCATAGAATAAGGTCCTGTTGATCTAGCATGAATTTTTTCATCAACTAAATGAATTAATTTCAATATATATGTAAATCCAACTGTAATTTTTGCGTCAAAAGGCTCTCCAGTTCTTCCATCATACAATGTTGCTTTTCCATCTTCATTTACAAGAAGACCACCATCACGGTTAGGATTTACATTTTTAAGAATCTCATGAATCTCACTTTCATCTGCACCGTCAAATACAGGAGTTGAAATAAGGGTTCCTGGTTTTGCACCTTTTGCTGCTTTAGTAGATCCCTTGTATTCAGACCAACCCTGGTCTGCAGCCCACCCAAGGTGAGTCTCAAGAATTTGACCTAGGTTCATACGGCTTGGCACACCAAGAGGTGAAAGCATAATGTCTAAGGAAGTGCCGTCTTCCATGTAAGGCATATCTTCAATAGGTAAAATTTTAGAAATTACGCCTTTGTTTCCATGCCTACCTGATAGTTTGTCACCAACTTGTATTTTTCTTTGAATGGCGACATAAACTCTAACTTTTTGATTAACTCCTGGCGGAAGGTCAGCACCATCATCTCTTTTTAGTATTTGAACATCAATAACTTTTCCTCTTTCCCCATGAGGTACTCGAAGTGAAGTATCTCTAACTTCTCGAGCTTTTTCTCCAAATATAGCTCTTAAAAGTCTTTCTTCCGGTGTAAGTTCAGTTTCACCTTTTGGAGTTACTTTACCAACTAAGTAATCACCAGGAGATACCTCTGCACCAATTCGGACTATTCCCATTTCATCTAAATCCATTAAAACTTCTTCTGCAACATTAGGAATATCTCTTGTTATTTCCTCTTCACCCAGTTTTGTATCCCTGGCCTCTATTTCGTGCTCGGCAATATGAACAGATGTCAATACATCTTCTTTTACAAGCCTTTCGGAAATAACAATAGAGTCCTCAAAGTTGTATCCATCCCAAGGCATATAACCAACTAAAAGGTTCTTGCCAAGGGCTAATTCTCCACCTTGAGTACTGGGGCCATCTGCTAAAACATCTCCAGGCTTTACTTTTGTTCCAACCTTGACAAGTGGTTTTTGATTCCAGCTAGTAGCTTGATTAGATCTCTTAAATTTTAGAACTGTAAAACGATGCTTTTTATTTGTTCCCTCTTCCTTAACAGTTATCTCATCACCAGAAACTTCTTCAACTGTTCCATAAACATTAGATATAAGAGCCTCGCCCGAATCTCTTGCAACATTTTCTTCCATACCTGTACCCACATAAGGAGCCTCAGTTTTAACCAATGGAACAGCTTGTCGTTGCATATTAGAACCCATGAGTGCTCTGTTTGCGTCATCATGTTCCAAAAATGGAATCAAAGCAGTTGTCACTGAACAAATCTGCTTAGGGCTTACGTCCATAAAATCAATTTCTTTATCAGAAACGAAAGCAACCGCTCCACCATTTTGGCGAGACAATACTCTTTTATTTTGAAATGTACCATCTTCATTTATTGGAGCATTTGCCTGAGCTATTGTGTATTCATCTTCCTGAGCAGCGGTGAGATAGACAGCTTTATTTGTTTTAACAACTCCATTTTCAACTTTCCAATAGGGGGTTTCAATAAAACCGAACTTATTTACTCTTCCGTAAGTTGCCAGTGTTCCTATTAAGCCAATATTTGGACCTTCAGGAGTTTCAATTGGACACATTCTTCCATAATGAGATGGGTGAACGTCCCTGACCTCAAATCCAGCTCGTTCTCTTGATAACCCACCAGGGCCAAGTGCAGATAGTCTTCTCCTGTGAGTTAGCCCTGCAATTGGATTAGGTTGATCCATAAACTGACTCAATTGACTTGTTCCAAAAAATTCTTTGAGTGATGCTTGTATTGGCCTTATATTGATAAGAGACTGCGGTGTAATTGCCTCAGGTTCTTGGGTCGTCATTCTCTCTCTAACAACTCTCTCAAGCCTACTTAATCCAACTCTTACTTGATTTTGTACTAATTCACCGACAGTTCTAATCCTTCTGTTTCCAAAATGGTCAATATCATCAAGTCTTACGGGAATTTCTTTACCTTTATTATTATTAAAAGAATCCTCGCCAGCATGAAGTGCTATTACATACTTGATAGAGTCGATCATATCATCAATTCTGAGCATACCATCACCTTCTGTTGTGTATGTCTCAGCATCTTTTTCATCATAGTGACGACCAAGTTTTTGTTCTACTTTGTATCGCCCAACTTTTGTTAAGTCATATCTTTTTGGCGTATAAAACATCTGTTTTACTAAATTCTTTGCAGATTCAACTGATGCTGGTTCGCCAGGTCTTAATTTTCTATAAAGGTCGATTAAAGCGGCTTCTCTGGTGGTGTCGGGATCCCTCTCAATAGTATTGTGAACTGATGGATAATCTCCAAGAAGTTCGATTGCATCTTCCTTATTTTCAATAACATCAAGAGCCATTAAAAATCCAGTTATGTGCTGCCTTCTTTTTCTATCAACTCTTACACCTAATGTATCTCTCTTATCAGTATCAAATTCTAACCAAGCGCCTCTTCCAGGAATCATTTTTCCAATAAAGACTTCTTTGTCAGATGTTTTATCAATTTCTTGAGAAAAATAAACACCCGGAGATCTCACAAGCTGGCTTACAATGACTCTTTCTGTACCATTTATTACAAATGTTCCAGTATCTGTCATGATTGGAAAATCGCCAAGAAAAACAGTCTGTTGCTTAATTTGGCCAGTTTCTCTATCTAGAAATTGAGCAGTTACATAGAGTGGTTGGGAATAGGTAGAATCAGTTATTCTGCAATCTTCAAGAGTTTTTAATGGTTCTTCAAAATAGTGATTAAGAAACTCTAATGAAAATCTTCCGGAAAAATCTTCAATAGGTGATATCTCATCTAGTATCTCTTTGAGACCCTCTTCAATAAACCATTTGAATGAATCTTTTTGTATAATCAATAAATCTGGAATATCTAGAACTTTTGGAATCTTGGCAAACGAAAGTCTAGAATTCTGAACAGCGGACAACAAGCCTCCTCAAAAATTAATAACAGCTACCGAAAGGTAGAGTATATTAGTACTTATTATTTAAGCAAACAAATAATTGCAATATTATTTGAGCTCTACAGTTGCGCCAGCACCTTCAAGAGCTTCTTTTGCTTTTTCAGCATCTTCCTTAGAAGCACCAGTAAGAATGTCCGACGGTGCATTGTCAACAAGTTCTTTAGCTTCCTTTAGACCAAGGCTTGTTAAGCCTCTTACTTCTTTGATAACCTGAATCTTTTGAGACCCGGCTGCTGCTAGAACTACGTCGAATGCGTCTTTTTCGGCACCTGCACCTGCATCATCTCCTCCACCAGCTGGTGCAGCAGCAACAGCTACAGGGGCTGTGGCAGATACATCAAATTTCTCTTCGAAAGCATCAAGAAAATCTTTCAGCTCTAGAACAGTCATTTCCTCAAAGACACCAAGCAACTCATCAGTTGTCATTTTTGCCATTTGTTATTCCTCCTCATTACTAACTTCATCAGAAGTTACATCATCATTGTTTGATTCGTTAACTTCAGAAACTTCACCATTTGAAACTTTTTTATCAATTAATGCACTTAATGCATATCCAGCCTTACTAATTATTGCTTTAGTGCCAGCCGCAACTTTTACAAGTGGTGCATTAAAACCACCAGCTATTTTTGCTAACAATACATCTCTAGGTTCAATATTTGCAAGAATATTAATTTGATCGACAGATAATGGTTCTGAATCCATTAATCCACCCTTAATTACAAAAGCATCATTGTCTTTTGAAAATTCTTTTAATACTTTCGCTGCTTCCACAGGGTCAGATTCAATTACTGTAACACCAGTTGGCCCAGAAAAATATTCTGTAAGGGATTCTAATCCTATATTTTCTGCAGCTCTTTTAGCTAATGTCATTTTCACAACATTGAATGATGCCCCAGCTTTTTTTAATTCTCTTCTTAATTGGGTCTGCTGTGAAACAGTTAGTCCTCTGTATTCAGCAAGAACAAGGGAGTTTGCAGATTGAAATAATTCTTCCAGATCTTTAACCGCTTGTACTTTATCTTTTCTAACCATAAAAAAATCCTTGCATACCAAGGACCTTAATTTAGTTACCTACGTTAGATTTACAAATAACGACTAACGGTCTTTGGTTTTAATTGTTCTTTAATAATATAAACGTATTAAAAATTTAAATACAAATAAATTATAAATTTATATCTATTGGGATTGAAGGTCCCATAGTTGATGACATGTGAACACTTTTAATAAACTCTCCTTTAGAGGAAGAGGGTTTAGCTTTTATAACTTCAGCAATCACTTCTTCAAAATTTTGTAAAAGTTTTTCCTTATCAAAAGATACTTTTCCAATGGACATGTGCAAATTGCCTAATTTATCATTTTTTATTTCAATTTTACCTTTTTTAAAGTCTTCAACTGCTTTTGCAACATTTGGAGTTACAGTTCCTGTTTTTGGATTTGGCATTAATCCTTGTGGTCCTAATATTTTTCCAAGTTGACCAACTTCAGCCATCATTTCAGGAGTTGAAATAACAATGTCCACATCAAGTTTTTGCTCAGATGCGACTTTAGTAGCTAGCTCTTTACCCCCGACGATGTCAGCTCCTGCTTTTTCAGCTTCAGTAAGTGCTTCTCCACCTGCAAATACTGCAATTTTTATATCCTTACCTGTTCCATTAGGTAGTGAAACAGTAGTTCGAATATTCTCATCAGCAGACTTAGTATCAATACCTAAGGAAAAGGCAACATCAACTGACTCATCAAATTTTGCAGTCGAATTTTCTTTACAATGCTGTATTGCTTCTAGTTTAGTTTGCATTGAAGTAGGGATATTTGACTTTGCTTTATTATAATTTTTTCCGTATTTTTTCATTTTTCTCCTTTGGTCCGAGCGATATAATATCTCCCAAAAATTAGTTAGTTTTCTACAGTTACTCCCATTGATCTAGCGGTACCTGCAATTATATTGATTGCTGCATCTATATCATTAGCATTTAAATCTTCCATCTTTGCTTCAGCTATATTTTTTAATTGGTCTCTAGTTATAGAACCTACTTTTTCCTTATGAGGCTCCGGTGAACCTGACTCTAAACTAATAGCCTTTTTAATTAAATAAGATGCAGGTGCTGTTTTAGTAACGAATGTAAAAGAATTATCTTCATATATTGTAATTTCGACAGGAACGGTTTCTCCTTGGCGACTCGCTGTATCGTTATTAAAAGCTTGTACGAAGTCCATTATATTAACTCCATATTGACCTAAAGCTGAACCTACGGGTGGTGCTGGCGTTGCCCCGCCACCAGGTATTTGTAATTTAAGTAATGCTTTTATTGGTTTTGCCATAATCTTTCCTAATTTTTTACTATGTCTGTAAAGCCTAACTCTACAGGTGTTTCCCGTCCAAATATATTAACTAGAACTGTGACTTTTGATTGATCTAAATTAATTTCTTCAATAATTCCATTAAAGTCTGCAAATGGTCCAGTGGTAACTCTTACTGTTTCTCCCACTTCAAAGTCTGGTTTAAATTTAGGAGATTCTTTTTTAAGTTCAACATCTTCATTAGATCCTAATATTCTTTCAATTTCTCTCCTGGACAGAGAAATAGGTCTTTTTCCAGATCCAACAAATCCAATAATCGAGGGGGTGTTTCTAATTTCGTACCAAGTTGTGTCATCAAGATCCATTCTGACTAGAACGTATCCAGGAAATGTTTTCTTTTCTAAATTGACTTTTTTGCCATTCCTAATTTCAACTACCTCGTCAGTAGGAATAACGACATCGTAAACTTTGTCTTCAAGGTGAAGATTTTTTATTCTTGTCAGAATGTTTGTTCTAACTTTTTTCTCATGCCCTGATTGGGCATTTAGTACAAACCATTCTCCAGGTAAATCATAAGGGTGTGTGGGAGCAGATTCTACTTCTAGAACCTCCTCTTCAGAAATTTCTAATTCTTCAGTTGTTGTTTCTTCTAACATTATCCTCCGAAAGATAATAGATTAATCAAAGTATTTTTAAAACTAAAGTCCATTCCAAAAATAAAAATTGTAAAAAAAGCAATTGTAACAATAGTAACGACAGTAAAAGAGGTCAGGGTTGAAGAGGTGGGCCAGTTAACTCTTTTCAATTCTGTTCTTACTTCTCCTAAGTAGTTAGCAACTCTTTTGAGCCTTGAAACTTTTTCACCAGATTGGTACTTTCCAACATTTCTGTCAGATTTCTTTGCCAGACGCTCTTCACGCTCTGACATTCTTCTCATTTCTCTATTCATTTCATTCATAATTACCTCTGCAGGGGCGGTGAGACTCGAACTCACAACCTACGGTTTTGGAGACCGTCGCTCTGCCAATTAGAGCTACACCCCTTAGTTATTGCTCTTTCTCTATATTGTTAGACGAGCGCTTCTTTCCAAATATTAAAAACACAATTGATAATATTCCGAGCAATGTCAATAATATTATTTTTGTGCTCTTACTTGTAGTAGTTTTTACTTTTTTATCTAGAGATGACATTACTTTTGATGCAAAATCTGATGGAACTTCTATATCTTTATTTAACTCATGATCCAATTCCTCTTTAAAGGCTTTGTATCGTTTTCCAGCAACTTGACATTTAATGCAAGAAGAAGCATGGATATTGTCATTAAATCCAAAGTATGAATTACTCAAATAAGAAGAAAGCATTTTGTTTCTTGTTCTTTTACATAAAATATTTTTTTTAAAATTAAAAAGAAAATTTTTCACCTATCAACCTCTTCTAAAATAAGCCTTAATTTCTGATGTGCTCTATGAAGTCTTACTTTTGCAGCAGTGACACTAATGTCCAAATAATCAGCAATTTCTTTATGTGATCTACCTTCAATATTTTTAAGCTCAACAATTATTCTCTGTTCTATAGGAAGCTTATCTAGAGCATTAACTAAAACAGAGGACAAGTCAGAATTTATAGCAATTAGTTCAGGATCTTTTTTTTCATCAATAACAATTGGCTCATATGTGTCATCAATATTTAAAGTATTGTGTTTTTTTGCTTTTTTTCTTAATGTCCAAGCAGTATTGACAGTTATTCTATAAATCCATGTACTAAAAGTAGAATCGCCTCTAAATTTTTCAATTGCTTTCCAAGCCCTAATAAACGATTCTTGTGCAACGTCATTAGCCATTTCTCTATTACCAGTTAGCTTGTATGCTAAAGAAAAAACAAGTTCCTGATGTCTAATTACAAGCTGTTCAAATGCAGCTTTATCGCCTAGTTGGGATTTTTTAACAAGTTCGGAATTAGATATTTCCTCACCACTATTATTTAATTTAGATATAGTACTCATTCCTTTAACTAAGAGTAATTATAAAAAACAATAAAGCTATCGTTTTTCTCTATGAAGTTGATGTTTTCTACAATTAGAACAATATTTATTAAATTCCATTCTGTCAGGAACATTTGTCTTGTTTTTTGTAGTAACGTAATTATGTGCTTTACACTCTGTGCAAATCATTGTTAAGGGTGGTCTCTTGTCTGAAGCCATCTTCTTCTCCTTTTTTAACTTGTAGCGGCGGGCAGACTTGAACTGCCGACCTCACGATTATGAGTCGTGCGCTCTTACCAACTGAGCTACGCCGCCATAAGACTTAGTTTAGCCTCTGAGCCCTCTTCCGGGATTGAACCGGAGACCTCTTCCTTACCATGGAAGTGCTCTACCGACTGAGCTAAGAGGGCAAAGTGCCGAGAGTAGGATTCGAACCTACGAAGGCGTAGCCGGCAGATTTACAGTCTGCTCCCTTTGGCCGCTCGGGCATCTCGGCGTAACAATAAAGTCTATATAGAGTTTAGATTATATATAAAAATTAGTGAGATGAATTTTTATTTGATTAGGATTATTTTGTGGATAAAAAAATAAATAAATTAATTGATAAATGGCTTGATAACCAAGTTATTTCTCAATCTGTATATGACGAAATTCTAATGTTCGAAAAAGACGCAAATCCATCACAAAAATCCAAAGTTGCTAAAGCAATCACATTAATAGGTAGTCTTTTTGTACTTTCTGGCTTACTTGGAACCCTGCCACTAATTTGGGACAATTTAGCTTATTGGGCACAATTAATTCTTTTGATTGTAACGACTACATTTTTAATTTTTGCAGCAAACTATAGTGAAAAATTTGAAGACAGGAACTTATTTATATTTAGAACTTCTGAGAGGGTTTCATCTGTTCTTTATCTAATATCAACTATTTCATTTGCTTCAGTTATTGTGTTCTCATTAAACATTTTAAACACAATAAATCTGGTTGATTTTTCAGATGATACTTCAATTTTAATAGCTTCCTTTTTTGTTCTAATTTATGCAGTATATTTATATATTAGAACAGGCTTAATTTTTCAACATATTGCACTCTTTTACACATTAATATTTTTCATAGGATCTTTTGGTAATTTAATCTTTCCAAATATAGAACCATGGGCTGGTGGTTTGTTTTTATTTTCAACTGGTTTGATATGGGGTCTTTACACTCTGAATGAAGTTCTTGAACCAAGTTGGTTGGGGTATTTACTTGCATCATCAACTCTTTCAATTGGGTCGATAATCTTTATTAATGACCTAGTTGGAACTAATAATTTACTTGAAATTATTTTGTTTATCTTGGGTTCCATTGTTTTTGTATGGGGTAGCATACAACTATCTGAACAAGTTATATTCTTTATTGGTGGTTTAGGGTTAATCATAAATCTCCCAAGACTAATCACTGAGTTACTTCCTGATAACATCTGGCCTCCTTTAATTTTATTCATGGTGGGTGGAGTGTTGGTTGCTGTTGGGCTTTACCTAAATTCAATAAGAGAAAATTTAAAAATTAATGCAGAATAAACCCCTTCTTTTTATCTCTACAGGAATTCTTTTAGTTACTACTTTAATAGTTGGTATGTTTGGGGTGGTACCTCTCCCGCAATATGATTCATTTACAGATAATTCTAATTTTGAGGGCAAAGTAATTTATCATACTGAGATCCAAACAGAAAATATTATCCCACCAGCTCCAGACATTTTGGATAGTTGCATTTTTTATATAGATTTGTCAGAAAAACCTATCGAAGAAAAGAAGATAATTTGTAACAGTGACCTTTATGACTACTCAAACGATATATATTTTTATGATGCTGAAATATATCAAGAAGACAGCATTCTTTTTAGATACTGGGATTCACGATTTGATAATGAACAAAAAGCCATATTGGTAAATATTGACACTGGTCAAGTAACTGATGAAATATCACTCAATTTTTCAAATTATAAAAATAATAAAAATAACGTTTACGGTGAAAAGTTGATTGAACCTTGGGATACATCTGATTATGACACTAGATTAATTGGAATTTACTATCTAAATAAAACTGAAACGATCGAAGTCTTTAGTTCTAAAGCACCTTCTAATTATTATTATCAATCTCTTCATTGGTCGCCAGATGGAAATAATATCATTGCTGGTGACACAGAAAATAATCTCATTATATTTTCTAAAGATAAAACATCCACGCCCGCACAAATAGATTTCAAAAATTTGCAAAGTGAGATGTTTGATGATGACAGAAGGGTGTTAATTAGCGTATTGGGATGGACTAATTAATTAAAAGATTTTTTTGGCCTTACCCCAATCTCGCTGATTACATAAGCTGCGCTCTTATTGGCAATTTCAGCAGATTCATTTATAGATAGTTTCTTTTGAAGTCCATACAGATATCCAGCAGCAAAAAAATCACCTGCACCAGTTTTATCTTTAACAAGAGTATCCTTTGCTCGAAAATTAAACTCTTCGCCGTTAGCTAAAATCAAGACTCCCTCTGGACCAAGAGTGCATATTAGCTGTTCAACATTAGGAAAGTTTTCTAAGAAGTATTTGATTGAACTACTAGTAGATTCAGATTGAAAAAGACTATTTAATTCATCCTCATTACAGAATACATAATCAATATCATTTTTAATAAATTCAATAAAACTATCTCTATGTAGGTCTACACAAAAAACATCTGACAGACTTATAGCGTTTTTTCCTTTAGTTTCTTTATTATATTTAGCAGCCTGTAAAAAAGCAGATTTACTGGAAGGCTTATCCCACAAATATCCTTCCATATAAACAATTTTTGCTTTTTCTAATTCATCATTGTCTAAATCTTCAACTGATAAATGCTCGCCTGCTCCAAGATATGTGTTCATAGTTCTTTCGCCATCTGGAGTAATAAAAATTGCACAAAGACCCGTTTGATTGTCTTCACTCTCATAAACGGTTAAATCTTTTAGGCCTGAATCTTTTAAGCTTGTTTGGAATTGTTCTCCAAGTTCATCATTGGATATTTTTCCAATAAAGCCTGCTTCTCCTCCAAGTTGGGAAATCCAGTATGCAGTGTTAGCAGCAGATCCACCAGCTTCATAAACGGGATTATTCATATTACGAAGAAGAAAGTTTGAACGATTTTTGTCTACTAGGGTCATTCTTGCTTTATTTAAATTTAATTCATCAATCTTAGATTCTTCAATTTCCTCTAAAGAGTCAACAAGAGCATTACCTATACAAATTATCACAAATGAATTTTAGATGACTTGTCCAGGATTTCCTTCAGAATTAAAAATTTTTTCTGTAAAGTTTTGAAGCTCTTTCATTCCTCCAGATAAGTTATAAGATTCAATATTTTGTGAAGCTACAAAATTAGTCACTTTACCCGATCTAGCACCAGAGCGACAAACAAAAACATACTTTTCGCTATCTTTAAAACTATTTATACTTTCAACAATCATACCCATGGGTATATGCTCAGCACTTTGGTGGTGACCAGCATCCCATTCATCTTGTTCTCGAACGTCAATAAGCTTGAAGCCATCTTGAATTAAACTCTCAAGTTGTTCTGGATCAATAGATGGGGGGTGACTAATACCTAATACCACTTTGACGCTGCCTCAATCTTTTAACTCTTTCAGTAGTGGGAGGGTGTGTAGAAAATAATTTACTAAAGCTATTTCCAGAAAAAGCTTTAAGAGGGTCGGAAATAAACAATGAACTAACAGCTGGATTAACATTCATAGGAACTTTTGAAAATCTATCAATTTTTTCGAGTGCAGATGCTAAAGCTAACGGATTGCCAGAAATTTCTGCTCCAGTTTTATCTGCGCCAAATTCTCTAGTTCGTGATATTGCCATTCTGATGATTAAAGATGCTATCGGAGCAGCAATAAAAGCGATAACAATAATAGCCGGGTGGGTATTTCTATTTCTATTTCCTCCACCCCAAAATGCCATCCTTGACATAAATGAAACTGCAGCAGCTAACATCGCTGCAATGCTGGACACTAATATATCTCTATTTTTAATATGAGAAAGCTCATGCGCGAGAACCCCCTCAAGTTCATCTCTATTAAGTAAAGTTAATATACCTGTGGTCACAGCTACTTTAGCATTTTTTGGATTCCTTCCAGTAGCAAATGCATTAGGCTGATCACTATCAATAACATATAGCTCTGGCATGGGCATCTTCTCTTTTTGAATAAGATAGGAGATAATTTGGGTAACTTCTTGGAACTCTCCACTTTCTATGGGCCTAGCTCTTGCTGATTTAATAGCTAAGCTGCCGGAAAAAAAATAAATAAAAAAATTAAAAACAAGAGCAAAAAATAGTGCAGATACTAAATCAAAGCCAAAGGCGGTTGATGAGAATAGAACAACTAATGTCATTAAAGTGAGTAACGCAGTGGTTTTAACAAAATTCATAATTATATTATAAAAAACTTAAAATTATATTTTTTCAGCAATTAAACAATAAAAACCCCCTAAACCATTGGAATCAAGAATTGCTTTCAAGCCATTAAGTGCTGAATTTATTTTTAATTTTTCGATTCCTTCAAGACTTAGGTATTGGTTTTTTAAATTATCGTAAATATCATTAAAGCCATTTTCTAATAAAAATTCCCTTTGTTCTTTTATAGAGACTTTGTAACCAAGAAGTTTTAAATTTTCTTTTACCGCAGAGAAATTAATATCATAAGTGATATCAACATTTCCAGGATTATCTAAGGGATCTACGGATAAATGGTGGTTCTTATATGTCCTTATAAGTGATTTGTACTTTCTATTCTTTCTGTTTTTTTGTAGATAACCATAGTCAAAAAATAAAAAACTTTTTGGTTGTAATCTACTATTTAAATTCCCAATTAGATTATCAATATTTGTCTGCAGTTCCACTTCGTAATGTTTATTAGGTTCAATTTTATTTAAGTTAATCCAATTCAACTGTTCATCTCTTATTGGTTGATAAGCATAACTAAATCTGTCTTTAGTGATATTAACTACTTTCTCATACCAATCATTCTCTTTAAATACAGCTATCGAACATGGAACATTATCTAATATTTCATTTCCATATACTAAGTCCGTACACAAAATATTTAAATCTTCGTGAGATTTAACATTCAATATTCCTTTGTTCTCCATCTCTTGTCTTGCTGTGCTAGAAAGCTCTATTGCGATTATATTTTTTAAATCTATTTGCTCAATTAAAGAGCCTGTACCAGATCCTAATTCAACAATATTTTCATAAAAATTTTTACTATCAATCCAGCTTCTAATAATCACTCCAAAATATTTAGATACCTCTGGAGATGTTAAAAAATCTCCTTTTTCTGAAGATCGAACATTATCAGTATTAAAAAAACCTAATTCAGAATAAAGTGCTTCCTCCATAAAGGTATCGAAATATATAAATTTGTCTGAATGATATTTGCTTTTAATATAGGAAGTAAAGTTAGCTGTAGACAAGTTTTAGTTGCCAAAAAATATTGATGACACTTCGCCAAGATAGCTAAAAATTCCTGGAAAAATCCCTGAGATAAATGTTATTAACACAGTAAAAACTCCTACTACTTTTAATGGGCTCTCAAATTGAAAGCTAGTTTCGGAATTTACATCCTTCAATTCATCCATCCATATAACTTTTGAAATTCTTGCATAGTACACCAAAGCTATAACAGCATTTACTGCGCCGATAATGCCTAGTGCTAAACCTACTGGTTCACCCGTACTAAGCATACTTCTGAATACAACAAATTTTGCAAACCAACCACCAAGTGGAGGTATTCCAGCCAACGAAAAAAAGAAAATTGTTGTTAAAACTCCTGTAATTGGTGATTTTTTTGCTATTCCTCCCCATTCATAAAAATTTGATGATCCAGCATGATTACTAAATAATTGAACAGAAAGGAAAGCACCTAAATTCATAAATGCATAGATAATTAGATATGTAACACTAGCAAATATACCATCTTGGAAGTTACCTGTAATACCGGCAACAGCAAGTGGAGCTAGTATAAAACCTGCCTGTGCAATTGAAGAGTATGCAAGAAGCCTAACCGGATTGGATTGCTGTAATGCAACAAGGTTGCCAAGGGTCATGGTCAGTCCAGAAATAATTGCCAAAATTATTCCCCAACTTTCACCAGCACTACTAAAGACTTTGGTAAGCAAAATTATAAGTGCTACAAAACCAGTTGCTTTTGAACTTACAGATAAATAAGCAGTCACAGGTAAAGGTGCTCCCTCGTATGTATCTGGTGCCCATGAATGAAAGGGAACAATTGAGATTTTAAATCCTAATCCTGAAATTACTAAAATTGCACTTAACAATAATACAGGGGAAGATTGAAGTGCCCCAATAATAATGTACGAAGATATTTCAGAAAAAATAATTTTTCCAGTTAAACCGTAAAGAAGTGAAAATCCATAAAGTATCAAGGATGCTGATAAAACACCGAGTAAGAAAAATTTTATAGCACCTTCATTAGACTTCCTGTCTCCCTTTTTCCAGCCAGAAAGGAGAAACATTGGCGTGGATGCTAATTCTATTCCAATAAAAATGGTGAGTAAGTCTCGAGATGAGCTGACAATAAGTGCGCCTAAAAGAGAGCTTAACAAAAGATAGTAATATTCTCCTTGGTAATATTTATCACCTTCTATGAAGTTAATTGAAAGAAGAAATGTTAGATATGTTATCAAAATGAAAAGGCCTTTAAAAATAATAGAAAACTTATCAATAACAAAACTATCTTCAAATGCATATATTGGAGTTGTGTAGTTAACCCACCCTAATACAAGAGGTGCAAGTGAAAATAGAGTGCCTAAAAGCGCAAAAGCAGCTACATAGTACTTTGATCTTCTCGGAAGTATTAGATCTAAAATCAAAGTACCAACTATAGTAAAAACTACTATAAGTTCAGTAGATATTGCAAAGTAATTTATAGAAATTTTTAACCCCCAAAAGCTTTAGATAACATTGCAATTACAGCATCATTTGTAGCTCCGAAAATTAATTTTGGAAAAACTCCAATTAGAATTGTCAATATAACAAGTGGAATCCAGGCTGCTAGTTCATATCCGTCAGCGTCGTGGAGTTCTTTATCAATCCATTCTTCTGATGGTTCTCCTAGATTAACTCTTTGTAGCATCCATAATAAATAACCGGCTGTTAAAACAGTTCCGACTGCACCGGCCACCATAGAAGTTCTAAATATAGTAACATTTAAACCGTCTAAAGGATTGTATGCACCTAAGAGTGCCATAAATTCACCCCAAAAACCGGCCAGGCCTGGAAGCCCTAATGATGCCATTGCTGTAAATCCAAGTAAAGCTCCTGTCTTTGGTAGAAGCTTCATGTTACCGCCTAACCTTCCCATATCTCTTGTGTGGTAAGTGTGTGCCATAGATCCAGAGAGGAAAAATAATAAACCTGTAATTACTCCGTGAGCAACCATTCCAATCATTGCAGCATTAATACCTATTGGTGTCAAAGATGCAATGCCTAGCATCACAAAACCCATGTGACCTACTGATGAAAAAGCGATTAAACGTTTCAAATCAGTTTGAGCTAAGCATGCCAATGATCCATAAATTATTCCAATAGCAGACAAAACTGCAATTGCAGGTGCCCATGCTTTTGCTTGTTCAGGAAGAATTGGTATTGCAATCCTAATAAATCCATATGAACCGAGTTTAAGCAATATTGCTGCAAGAAGAACTGAACCTACAGTAGGTGCAGCTGTATGAGCGTCAGGGAGCCAAGTGTGTAAAGGCCACATTGGTACCTTTACAGCAAAACCTAAAAAGAGAACTGCAAAAACTAGTGTTGCAAAAGTTCCCGTAAAAGCCCCTGCTGACCCAAGTTCAATTAATTCAGGAATACTAAAGGTTTTGTTTCCGCGATAATAAAGTCCAAGGAAACCAAGAAGCATAAAAGCAGAGCCAAATAATGTGAATACAAAAAACTTAATACTTGCATATAGTCTTGTTTCAATCTGGTTCTTAAATCCAGCAACTGTTCTAACAGTTCTATCTCCCCAAATACCGATCATAAAATACATTGGTAAAAGTACAATTTCAAAAAATACAAAAAATAATATCAAATCTAATGCAACAAAAGTTCCATTCATGCCGGTTTCAAGAACCAGTATTAATGCAAGAAATCCTTTCGGACTTTTTGGTTCTGGTAAGTGTTCTATAGAATAAATAATTGCAAGCACTGAAATAAAAGTTGACAACACTAATAGTGGTAAAGAGATACCGTCTATTCCTATTTCATAATTAGCATTGATACTTTGAATCCAAGAAATTTTATTACCTAGTTGTAATTTATCAGCTGAAGAAAAATCAAACTCTAAAAGTAATAACACACTAATGACAAAAGTTATTAATGAGGAAACTAATGCGAACCATTTAATTAAAAATTCTTGGCCCTTTGGAATAAGTGTAATAACCAATGCGCTTACTAAAGGAAAGAAGACTACTGCAGATAGCCCCATCCCATTTGATAATATTTCCAATTTTCCTCCTATATAATAAATAAAATTAATAAACTAATTGTCACTACGCCACCTAAAAATAACATTAAATATTGTTGGGTTCTTCCTGTCTGAAGAAGTTTTACTTTTCCACCAAAACTATCTGTACCGCTTGAGGACATATTTAAAAATCTATCAATTCCATTTTGATCTAAGTTGTTGTAGACAACCCCTCCCAGTAATGAAGCGATTTGAGCAACACCGTTTATAAACCTATCAATAATATTGGTGTTAAATTTATCGACGGCTTTTGATATATTGATTTTTATTGGATTAATAATAAATTTAAAATAGAAATGATCTAAATAGTATTTTTTTTCTAATACTGTCCATAAAGGCTGAATCTTAATTTTTTCATCTCCTGTTTCAGCACTGCCTTGCAGTTGATATAAATAGTAACCTAAAGCTATTCCAAGTAATCCAGCTATCAATCCGCTTGATAGTGCAAATAAGTCAAAGCTTTCAGGATGGTACTCGACTATTTTTGTTTTTCTAGTTGTAACCCAGTCAGTAAATCCTGTATAAACACCCGGTATATTTACCCATCCAGAAGCAATGGCAAAAACTGCCAATGTTAAAAGTGGTGTAGTCATCATATTGTGAGATTCATGAGGATGACCATGTCCTCTATATTCCCCTAAGAAAGTTAACGATACTGCCCTAGTCATATAAAAGGCAGTTATAAATGCACCCAATACAGCTATGAAGAAAAAAGTAGTCTCACCTTCATGATTAAGAGAAGCAAGAATTTCATCTTTTGAGAAAAATCCTGCAAATGGAGGAAGTCCAGCCAAAGCAACGGTTCCAATAATAAAAGTCATAAAAGTTTTTGGCATTACTTTCCTTAATCCACCCATCTCAAGCATGCTATTGCTGTGGACGGCATGAATTACTGATCCAGCTCCTAAAAATAAAAGTGCTTTAAAAAAAGCATGTGTCCATAAATGAAATAATGCTGCAGTATATGCTCCAGAGCCAATTGCAGCAACCATATAACCTAATTGACTTACCGTAGAATATGCCAAAACTTTTTTCAAGTCATCTTGAACAATAGCTATCAGGCCAGCTCCTAATAACGTGATTACTCCAAACAACATAACAATATCCAAAGCTTCAGGAGCCATTGATTTATAAAAAGGGAACATTCGTGCAAGTAAATAAACCCCGGCAGTTACCATCGTTGCAGCATGCATTAATGCAGATACAGGTGTTGGACCTGCCATTGCATCAGGCAACCAAACATGGAGTGGAAATTGTGCGCTTTTTCCCATGGCTCCAATAAAAAGCAAGATACCAGCAGCAAAAGCTACCTTTGATAATTTTTCATAATCGTGTGTTGATTGATATAGAATTTCTGAAATTCTTAATGTTCCAGTATTGAGAGCCAAAATAATAATTCCAATCATTAACCCAATATCTGCAATCTTATTTGTTATAAAAGCTTTCATAGCGGCTGACGAATTATCTTTCTTTTCCCAGTAATGGCCTATTAATAAATAAGAGCATACTCCTACTAACTCCCAGCCAATCAAAATTTGTATTAATGTAGGTGACGAAACCAATACCAACATACTTCCAGCAAACAGAGTTAAAGAGGTAAAGAAAAAAGTGTACCTTATCTGACCCTCCATATAATTTGTAGCATAAATAAATACAAGGAAGGCTACAGTACCTACAACAAAATACATCATAATTGAGAGCCCGTCTACTACCCATCCAAATTCAATATCAAATTGCCCTATGCTTCCAACATTTACAAAAAATTCACTTACTACACCTTCTGTTATGTGAATAAACATAAGTAAAACACTGTAAATAAATATCAGTGCAATTGTTCCAAGCGCTATCTCAGCACCTTTATATGGAAGATATTTTCCAATAAATGTAATCAGTAATGCTGCTATAAAAGGAAGTACTACTAAAGACCAAGCAAACTCAGCTAAAGCACCTCCATCAGTGTAAACTAATTCAGACTCTGCTAATAAATTAGCATCAAATTTTACCATTTCATCAAATCAAATTCGTTTATGTTAGCAGTTTGTCTATTCCTAAAAAGCATCAATACGATGGCTAGACCAATACCAACCTCCGCAGCAGCTATTGTAATTATAAAAATGGTAAAAATTTGGCCCTGCATTAATGAATCAGCGAGCATTGAATCAAAAATTATAAAATTAATATTTACAGCATTTAATATCAACTCAATTGAAAGTAGAACCATTACCGCATTACGTCTTACTAGAATGCCGTAGATTCCTAGAGAAAAAAGAGCAGCAGCTGTAACAAGTACTGGTTGAACTATCATATTTGATCCTCATCAAGAAGGGCTTCATCTTTTCTTGCTAAAGTTATTCCACCAATTAATGAAGCTAATAAAACAAACGAAACTATTTCAAATGGAAAAACAAAACGAGTTAGTAAAATTTCACCTAGAAGTTCAGTTGAAGACCCAGATGTAATTACGATTTCACCATCAAATCCATTAATAAGAATATAGGAAAAGAGCAAAAATATTGCACCTGATATGGTGGCACCAATTAATTTATTCTTATCATTATCTAGCTCAGCATTTTTACCCAATGGAGCTCTCGTTATCATTACCCCGAAAAGGAATAGAACTATAACAGCCCCAATGTAAACAAGAACTAGTACCAATGCCACAAATTGTGTAGATAAAAGTAAAAAAAGAGTTGCAGTAAGTGCGAGGGTGAAAACTAATGATATTGCTGCGTGAATGACATTTGAAGTTGTAACTACTCTTGCTGCCGAGAATAGAAGAAGTAACAAAGTGAAGTATGTAACGATTTCGTAAATTTCCATTTTAGCTTTCTAAGCCTTCAGGATCTGGTACAGTTTTTAACCAATCGTCTAAACGTTCTTTATCATGAAGCATGTCACCCATGTTGAATTCAGAATACTCGTACTCAGGTGTCCAAAATAAAGCATCGAAAGGACAGACCTCGACACAAATTCCACAATACATACACAGTGCATAATCGATATCAAATCTATCCAGAACAGCTCTACTTCTTTGTCTACCTCCAGGTTTTGAAGGAGGTTGCAATTCTTTATGGCCCTCAATATAAATACACCAATCAGGGCACTGTCTTGCACATAACATACAACTAGTACATGCTTCTTGATCCAAAGCAATAACACCTCTTGCTCTTGGTGTAACTTTTTCTTTTTCAAATGGATAATTAACATTTGGTTTTGAATGAAAAGGAGATAGAGTTTTAAGCATGTTAACAATTACTATCTTCATTCCAATTAAGAATCCGGGTACTTTTGGTTTAAACGTTTTCATTAGAATCCAACTTTCATAATTGCAGTTATAAGAATATTAATTAAAGATGCGGGAATAAGTATTTTCCAAGCAAGGTTTTGAAGTTGATCTTCCCGAAATCTTGGCTGTGACCACCTTACAGCTACCAATATAAAACCTAAAATAGCAGTCTTTGTTAATAAAACAACAGGTCCGTAATAGTTTACCCATTCAGTTGGCAAAAGTGGAATATGGTAACCTCCAAGAAATAGAGTTGAAGCAATTGCACATAAAATAAACATATTCATATATTCAGAAATATAAAAAATAAGAAATCTGATTCCAGAGTATTCTGTCATAAAACCCATAGTCAATTCTGATTCACCAATTGGCATATCAAAAGGCACTCTCATCATTTCAGCTGTTGCTGCAACCATAAATATCAGGAAACCGACTAGTTGACCGCCAACAACAAAAGGTACTCCCCATTCTATTTGTTTTTCAACAATGCCAACTAAAGACATTGTTTCAGCTTGAATAACTACTCCGACAACAGCAAGTATAAGTGGAAGTTCATACGCTATGAGCTGTCCTGCTGCTCTTAAGCCACCCATTAAAGAGTATTTATTTGCAGATGACCACCCAGCTGTTAATACACCTATAGTTCCGAGAGAACTTATAGCGAGTGCAAAGAAAACACCTAATTCTAAATCTGCGACAACCAAGGTAGGGCTCATTGGAACTACTGCAAAAAGGGCAACACAAGAAACCATAACATAAGCAGGAGCCCATTTAAATACTGGCCTGTCCACTTCAGTTGGAATTATGTCTTCTTTTTGAACAAATTTAAGTATTTCAGCGAGAGGAAATATGAAACCTCTAAGTCCGACATGTAGTGGACCTGGTCTTCTCTGCATCCATGAAGCACCTTTAACATCCATAATTGTAAAAACGACTGCACCGTTTAATGCAGCAAGTGCAAGAAATCCTACCTTGACTAAGACATCTGTCATCTATCCACATCCCCTAAAACAAAATCTAAACTACCCATTATGGCAATTAAGTCTGGTAGTAAAGCTCCCTCAAGGAGCAAAGGCAAAATAGAGATATTACTGAATGAAGCTGTTCGAACTTTAAGCCTATACGGTCCCAACCCTCCATCCGATACTATGTAGTAACCCATTTCTCCTTTTGGATTTTCTGCTCTTACGTATGTACGTCCTTTAGGAACTTTTATAACTTTAGGCACCTTGGCTTGTAGTGGTCCAGAAGGCATTGAGTCAATTGCTTGCAATACTATTTTTGCTGATTCAACCATTTCCTTAACTCTGACATCCCACCGATCGTAACAATCTCCATTTTCTCCAATAGGAATATCATATTCAAATTGATCATATGGCAAATAATCCGTTTGGGTTCTTAAATCAGACTTCACTCCTGAAGCCCTTAGTATTGGTCCTGATACTCCAAAGGCTTCTGCAGTCTCAGCAGTTAAGATACCAACATTTTTTGTTCTTTTTTTAAACACTTCATTTCCACCAATTAAATTTTGAAATTGATCAGCCGCCTCTATTACTTTTTGCATTGCTAATTTTGTATCTCTATAAAATCCAGCAGGTAAATCTTGGATGTCTTTTTTTGTTGTAGGGCCTGATCCAGCTGCTGGTTTTACTCCACCTATTCGATTAAAGTTTGGATGAAAGCGACCGCCAGTTACTGACTCAATTAAATCTAAAACTCTCTCTCTGTCTTCCATTGCATAAAATATAGGAGTTAATGCACCAACTTCAAGAGCATATGCTCCATTAAATACAAAATGTGAGGAAATTCTAGCCATCTCAGTAAGAATTAATCTGATATGTTTGGCCCTTTCAGGTACTTCAATTTCCATTAGTCTTTCTGCACCAGCAATAAAAGGAATTTCATTAGAAAATCCTGCTACCCAATCGATACGGTTAACAAGTGTAGTTATTTGAGGGTAGGATCTCACTTCTGCAAGTTTTTCATAGCCACGATGCATGTACCCAAGAACGGGTTTTACATCATGAACCTTTTCCCCGTCTACCTTTGCAACCAATCTAAGTACGCCATGAGTTGATGGGTGTTGAGGACCTATGTTAAGAGTCATGTCTTCAGTTTCAATTTCTACAGATACAGATGCCTCTGAAAAATTGTTAATGTTTTGTGGGTCTAGTGTGTTAACCATCTACGGACTCATCACTAGCTGATTCTTCTGGCATACCCTCTACATCGACTTCACCAGGCCAAGGCTTTACTTCTCTACTAATTAATTCAAAAGACTTAAGCATAGGATTTCCCTCATACCCATCAGGAAGATATAATTTCTCAAGATTTGGATGGTTTTCAAAATTTATTCCAAACATTTCATATGCTTCTCTCTCATGCCAATTAGCACCTGCATATATTTCTACAAGAGAGTTAATATTTGGCTCTAATTTGTTAATAGTAGTTGATACAGTAACTAAATTATTATTAGAAACATTAGACAAGCAGGTAATTATCTCAAAACTGGGTGAGACGCTATCTTTTGGTGCTTCTCCAATAGAAACTTCATTATCCCAATCTATAGCGGATAACCATGAGAAAAATTTTAAATCAAATTCTTCTTTAAGTTTTTGATGTGTATCGACCCACTGTGAAGAGTCAACTTGGATATTGATTGTTTCAAATTCTATATCTGTCTTAATAAAGTTTTCGTTTATTTTACTTAAAAATTCTTCCATCTTATATTGGCTCTTTTTGGACTTCTGTCCATTTTTCTTTCATGTCTTCTCCACGAATTTTTTTCTGAAGAAGAATAATTCCTTCCTGAAGTGCTTCTGGTCTTGGTGGGCATCCGGGGACATAAACATCTACAGGAATCAATTGGTCAACTCCCTTTGTGACTGAATAAGAATCCCAATACGGACCTCCGCTATTAGAACAGGAACCCATTGAAATAACATATTTTGGTTCTGGCATTTGATCATAAAGTCTTTTAACAGAAGGGGCCATTTTATCTGTTACTGTTCCAGCAACAATCATGAAGTCGGCTTGTCGTGGAGAAGCGGGTAGTGGAATTACTCCTAATCTCATAAAATCGTGTCTTGGCCCACTTACTGCCATAACCTCAATTGCGCAGCATGCTAGACCGAATTGAAAATACCAAAGTGAATATGATCTAGCCCAATTAAATACGGAAGATATTGGCTTTGGAAGACCAAATTTATCAACTATTCCCATTTGAGTACATCCTTTCTAATGGCGTATATGAGACCAATTAATAATATGAATATAAAAACAAACATCTCAATTAATCCAAAATAGCCAAGTTTTTCCAGGTTGATAGCCCATGGAAATATAAATACTGCTTCTACATCAAAAATTACAAATAGTAACCCAAATATATAGTACCTTACATATGTTTGGCTCCATCCAGAACCTACTGGATCTACACCACATTCATAAGTTTGAAGCTTTTCTGCATAAGGCTTATTGGGCCTAAGGACAGATGCTACACCAAGCAAGAGCACGACCAAAAATAGTCCAAATCCTAGCACTGCTGCTATAGTCACATAATCTTGAAAATAAGAAATCATACTTTATACTTTAGTCCAGCCTCTAAAAAGTTTAGTTTTTTCTCAAACTTCAGTGTAATTTTTTTGTAAGATTTTTATAAGTGATTAACAAAAATTTTTTAAATGAAGCAAGTCTTTTACAGCTTTCAAAAGAGGTTTTTAGTACCGTCATAAGTGATAGGGCAAAATTAAATTCTGTTGAGAGTCTTTTAACTGAGAAGGTTAAAGAGGCAGAAACAATTAATTTTATACTTGCTGATGGACTTGGATATAAAAATTTAATGTCACTTGAGACATCTCTAAAAAATAATATAAAAAAAATAATAAATACTACATTCCCTTCATCAACAAATGTTGCACTTACTACGTTTGCAATGATGAGGAAGCCCGTAGATCACGGAATTCTTGGATACTACATGTATGATAAAAATAATTTTGGACTGATTAATGCACTTAATTGGAATAGTGAAAACAAATCTCTTTTAAATAATGACCATTTTAAAAATCAGGAATCTATTTGGAAAAAATTTGAATCACTCAATACACATGTCGCTAACTTTCAGCCAGAAAACTTAGTAGGTAGTGCATTATCAAACTTCCTATATGAAAAAAGTAGTACAGTGCCGTATAAAACACTGGATAATTTAATTGAAATGCTTTCAGAAGCATCCTTCCTAGAGAATAGATTTAATTTTATTTACTATCCAAATGTCGATGTTACTGGACATATTTTTGGGGTCTATTCTCCTGAGTGGGAACTTGAAATAAAAAAATTTGAAAAAGCAGTAGAAAGAATTTCTCAAGCTAGTAATAAGAAAGCTACAACAATAATCTCAGCTGATCATGGATTGTGCAATATTCCATTAGAGAAAAGGCATAGTTTATCCTACAAAAATAGTATTCAGATATATGGAGACCAACGGTCAGTTTACATAAATGGAACCAGAAGTGAAGTTGAAAAAGTTTTTGCAAACATACCCGGTGAACTTATCAGTAAATCTGATTTGAAATATCTCTTAAATAAACCTGAAAACAGTTATATTGAAACGCTTTATCCAGATTATTGTTTCCTACTTGAAAAAAATCACATAATCTACCCAAAGCATTTACAAGCTGAACTAAAGGGCTACCACGGTGGACTAACTGAAGAAGAATTAAAAATTCCTATTATAGAGATTCATAATTTCTGATATACATATAATACAAATTATGAATAAAAAAATATTGTTGTTTGTTTATATTTTTGTTTTTATTAGTTGTAGTGATAATGGAATTCAATCAGAGGGCTATCCGGAACCGTTTATTGGCGGAGAGGTTGAAGAGATGTCTTTAAGTAGGTCCGAATCAATTTCAAACTCTACAGCTTCTCAGGGAGATTATATTATCAAAACTGCATATGCCAGCACTGATGTAAGCTCGTCGAATTTTAATAGCACAATTAAAAGTGTAGAAAATATGGTAAAAAGTTACAGTGGGAATATCTCAAATACATATCTCTCTACTAATTACCAAGGACTTCAAAGTTATAGCTTAACAACAAATATTCCTGCTGAAGATTTTGAAGCTTTTCTAACTGAACTTGAAGAATTATCTCGTTTTACAAGCATTAGCTCAAATGCAAATGATGTAACTCGGTATGTTATTGATATTGATTCAAGACTTAAATCTTTATATGCTGAAAAAGAAGCGTTACAAGATATTAAAGATGAGGCAACTTCTACCTCCGATAAACTTCAAGTTCAATCTCAATTAAGATATGTAAATCAGGACATTGAGATGCTCCAGGGACAAAAAGAATTTTATGAAAACTCTACATCGTTTTCTACGCTCACACTGGAAATAAGAGAAGGATCTGGTGTATCACTTTTTTCTTGGAATTATTATTTGCAAAGAGCTTTAGATTGGATTGAAAGTATTGTTGGAATTACTGTATCGTTCTCAATCATCCTTATACCAATCGGATTTATATTTTTTGTTATAAGAAAATTAAGAAATAAAAAATAATGGCCCTGTCCTATATTGGGCTATTTTTAATATTTCTATTAATTATTTTCTTTGGTAGAAGAATTAAGTAAGTTTTTAATTTGGTTGATAGGTACCAAAAAAAACTTGCCATGCAAGACATGTCTTAGCGAGTAGGCTAAGCCAGATATAAGCTCTCTCACCATATAGGTAGTCTTTCCATTTTCCAACTTGTTTATATTGCAGAATCATGTTTATAGAAAATGTGTTAAAAAATAGGAATATACTCACAAATATCCACACTACAAATTGTGGAACTCCTTGAGGATTAGAATCAGTCGCAACTCCATCTCCTATCAAATTTATAAATATAAATATCCATGGAGCAACCCCAACAAGGCAACCCATAATATAACTTGTCCAATCAACTTTTTCTGTATATTGATTATGAACTTCCATCATCCAGCCAAACCAACACATGGCAGCATTCATGAAGAATATTCCAGCCAAAGCCCAAATATCATAAATTCCAACAAGCAAAGCGATTAAGACAATCATAACTGATGCGCTTATTGAATATTCAATCCATCGAACTTTGTTAATTCCTTTTGATAAGTCTTCTTTATATTTGTTATAAAACGGTCCAGATATTAAGTAGTGTGCAACAGCTGAGGCAAGTAAAAATGTAGCAACTGCTGGTCCAAAGTTTGTAACTTCAGTCCAAATTTCTAATTCAGGAATTAAAGCAAAGCTTGAAGGGTCTTCAGGTGAGCCAACTCCAACTAGTTGAGTTAAGGTTATTGGTACGACGAAATCTGAATTTACAACTGTTCCAAGCCAAAATAACAAACCACCTTGTAATAGGTGCACTGTTCCCATAATGATATTGAACCTTTTAAGTTTTTTAATTTTTAAATCCACATTTCCCCTTTTTTGAATACTTAAATATAACTTTAGCTTTTAATTTAATATTAAATAATGGATAAACAACTAATTTTCTCTGAAATAGAGTCAATTATGTTTGATTTAGAAACACTGATAAAATCTCTTGCTAATTCACGAGAGTATATAGCAGGTGAAGATTTTTCACGAGCATCAGGAAAGCTTTCGGAACTAGAGATTGAACTTCAATCTTTGGCAGGTAGAGTCGCTTATATTAAATCAAACCTTTGATGGAAAGGTAGTAACTTCAGATATATTGACAGTTACTTTGTCGCCTGACTCATATATTGTATTTGGAAGGGATCTCGCTCTAAAAATTTCCCCTTTATTATT
>Ga0222718_10000578_pt1 | contig 37462 bp, 42 predicted proteins | sample C33_27DmetaG_FD_165045 | JGI IMG/M metagenome (GOLD analysis project Ga0222718, IMG submission 165045) | Estuarine water microbial communities from San Francisco Bay, California, United States - C33_27D | ecosystem: Environmental > Aquatic > Marine > Unclassified | place: USA: California...
GATCCAGAATATTTATCATTTAAAACTAGACAAATTGGAAAACCAGTTAGGTTTGTTGAGTTAGCTCAAGAGATTAACAATTCAATGCCATCATATGTTGTGGGTAGAGTAAATGAATTATTGAATAGTAACGATAAGATATTAAAGAATTCAAAAGTATTAGTTCTAGGAGTTGCATACAAAAAAGATATTAGCGATATGAGGGAATCACCAGCTTTAAATATCATAGAGCTCCTTCTGGAAAAGCATGTGAAAGTTTCTTTCTATGATCCATTTGTTGAAGAATTGAAAATCTCAGGTCAAATTATTAAAAAAGAAACTAAATCAACCAGTTTTGAAAAATACGATATGTTGCTTGTTCTAACACCACATACTGAATTTTCAGAAATTAACTTTGCTTCATCGCAAAATATTGTATTTGATACTACTGGAAGTAATTTTATTCAAAGCACTGAAAGGATTTAATATATCTGTTAATTTTCATACATTGCCAGTTACAATAAAACTGCTTGGAAACGAATTAGGAAATGTTATAAAAGAACAAGCTGGTACAAAATATTTTAAAATTGTAGAAAATATCAGACTTGATTCAAAAAATTATAGATCAACAAAAGAAGAAAAATATTTAAATAGCATTTTTAAATCTTTAAAGAAATTAGAGCCAGAAGAAATTTATATAATTACAAAATCTTTTACGATATTTTTTTATCTATCAAATATCGCAGAACAAGTATTTAGAGAGCATTTTCTGGAGAATAAAAATATTAAGATTAAAAAGTCATTAAAAAAGAATCTAGCATTTCTTCCTGTATTTACCGCTCATCCCACTGAAAGCTCAAGACAATCTACCTTAAAAAAAATATATAAAATTGGTGAGTTAATTGAAGAAAACACATCTAAGGATATGAATGAAATTAATACTTTAATATCACAACTTTGGTACACAAGAGATGTTAGATCTACTAAACCTAATCCCTTGGATGAAGTAAAGTCTTTAATTTATTATTTAGAAATTTTATATACTGATGTTTACGAAAATATCGTCAATGATGAAGAAATTTTAAAAAATACAGAAAATTTTAATATAAATTTTGGTTCATGGGTTGGTGCTGATAAAGATGGTAATCCATTCGTGACTACTAATGTTACAAAGGAAGCTCTAAAGATTTACTCTCAGCAAATTATTAATATTTATAAAAATAAAATTAAAGAACTATCAGAAGATTTTAGTATTTCTACCGATTTCGTAAAATGTCCAGAATATTTAATTAAGACTATAAAAAAATATAAAAACTTATTGCCAAATGAATATGTTCATTATTCTAAAGTAAATTTTGATGAGCCGTTTAGGATTTATCTCTCTTTAGTTTTTCATCGTCTTGAAATGTTTCAAAAAAACAGCAAGGGCTATATGTATTTTGATGAATTTAAAAAAGACATGTTGATTTTTCAAAAAGCTGTCAATCAGATATTTGGTAATAAAACACAAATAAAAAAATTAGATTCTTTTATTCAGTACATTGAGCAATTTGAATTTCATGGTGTTTCTTTAGACATTCGACAAAACGCTTCTGTAGTAAATTCAAAAAAAGGTAAAATTTTTATTGATTTCAAAAATCTTTTAATGGAAATTCCTACTTTGCAAAAAATTTATGGAAGAAAAGTATTTAATTCTTTAATTCTTTCAATGACTAAATCTCATTCTGATATTCTTGCACTTTTTGATTTAAGTAAAGAGAGTATGCCATATAAAAATATTCCGTCTATAACACCACTCATCGAAGAAATTAATGATTTAAACATATCTTCAGAAATTATTGAACGATTACTTGAAACTTCAAGATATAAAAAATTTTTGATTAACTACATGGATAATTCACAAGAAATAATGCTTGGATATTCTGATTCCAATAAAGACGGCGGTATTATTGCTTCACAGTGGAACGTTTATAAAGCTCAAATTTCCATGTTTGAAGTAGGAGTTAATAATAATATAAATATTAATTTCTTTCATGGCAGGGGAGGAACAATAAGTCGTGGAGGGGGACCTACATATGATTCTATTATGTCACAACCTCAAGGTACTATCTCTTCCCAAATAAGATACACAGAACAAGGAGAGGTTATCTCTGACAAGTATTCAACACGCTATTTAGCTTATGAAAATATTAAACTTGGAGTAGCTGCTTTCGTAAACAAATCGTCTAGTGAAATTCAAACTAAATTAAAATATGAAAAATTTATAGATGAAATTTCAGAAAAATCTTATAAGAAATATAGAGAATTCGTTGAACATGATGGCTTAATTAATTATTTTGAAACAGGTACACCAGTTAATTTACTATCAACTCTTAACATCGGCTCACGACCTAGTAAAAGGTCTAGTACACATACTTCTATTGAAAATTATCGAGCAATTCCCTGGGTTTTTGGATGGGCTCAAACTAGAAATACTTTGACCGGGTGGTATGGTTCAGGCACTGCATTGCAATATGCAATTGATGAGTACGGAATTAAAGAAGTAAGACGTATCTACAACAATTCAGAATTTCTAAAGAACCTGATAAGCAATATAGAGATGACAATCTTTAAATCTGATTTAAAAATTTCAAAATTATACGTTAACTCATTACTTGATAAGGAAAATATTCAGATCTATGAAAATATTGTTAATGAATCAAGATTGGTAAAAAACGCAGTTAAAAATATTAAAAACTCAAAGGAACTTCTTTCTGATAATGAAGTTTTAAAAAATACTTTAAATATAAGGAATGCTTATTTAGACCCCCTCTCTTTGATACAAATTACGTTAATGCAAAAAATGAAAAATTCTACTTTGAAAGATGATGAGAAAAAAGCACTGCTTTTGTCAATAAATGGATTAGCTGCTGGACTTCGAAACACTGGCTGATAAATCTCTTAGTTCAAAGTGCATTTCATCCGGAGATGTCCATGTCCCTCCCCAAGCGAATCCCCATGAATTAAAAATTTCAACTATTCTCGGCGGGTAGCCAGATTTTGTATTTATATCTATTGCTATTCCCCATGCATGTCTCGAAATACTACCACCTGCATCAAATCTACTAATTCTTCTAGGAGCATAACAACCACCAGCAGATCTCCACTCTTCAATAGATAAATATCCTTCAAGTCCTTCTTCAAGAATTTGATTCAGTGCACCTTCGAGTGGTTCCCACATTAATCTATGACATCTTGTAATTCCCAAAATAGGCATTCTTTTATTTTGTATATTTTCAGCTCTCCATTTTGGCTCTGTTGTAATCCATACTCCATCCCTTTCTTTTATTTGAAAATCACCAAATATTTCTTTTACAAGTGCATTGGGCAATACCCAGTTTTTGTTAGGTGAAGATTTTTTATATGTAAATTTGACTCTGCTATATTCAATATTTTTATAAAGTTCTATAAAAAAATTCTCATTTATTTTATTGTCCCATATGATTGCTTGTATATTTCTGAAAATTCCCAACTCATATCCGACTTCTTTATTAACCACTATCTCAAACCAACCAAGGGTAGAATCTTGTAGAATTTTTCCAACTTCTATAGAAATTTTTTCATTGTTTAATCCCACAAAGGAAACTACGTCACCAACTTCAAGTTGATAGCGATCTGCAGTTAAAGATGAAACAATTAACTTTCCACTATTTATAACATCAGCAGTATCAGCATCATAAAACATATCTGTTACTTGAGAATCTATTGTTTTAACGGAAACGGAATATAGAAATTTTTCTAATGTGCTTACTTTAACTTCTTTGTTTGGTGCTGCTGTTGACTCAAGCCCAACATTTGCTCTTCCAATGAATGTTACATTAGAATCTAAATTTTTAACACTTTCTATGATTTGATTTGTGACACTATAAAATAAACTTCCAGACTGGGAAATTGTTATAACTTCATAATTATCTATTTTGTTTTTAGATTGAGATAATGTTTCTTGATTATTCGTAATTGGAATAGATGATAAATTGATTAGCAAAGAGACTAATAATGAATAAATCATATAAATTAGTCTAATTTTTTTTATAATTTACATATATTTAACATTAATAAATACCGCTAATTTTAAATCTTGGTTATTCTTTAAATTTATGAAAGTTTTGACTAATTTTTTCTCATCAGCTGCTACAAAAAGACCAATAATAACAATTATTGTTGTTTTACTTTTAACTGGTTTTTTTGGATTTATGGCAGGACAAGCTGAAGAGTTAAGCACTAGCTTTGGTGGTGAATTAGATACCCCTGAAATTCAAGCTTCATCAAAACTTGGTGAATATTTTCAAACCTCTGGTTCCCAATCTGTTTTTCAAATTATTGTTAGTGGTGAAGATGTGCTTACTGTAGATGGTTATACAGCCTGGCAGGAAATTAATAAAGCAGTTATACAAAGTGAAATCTATCCTTATTTAATAAAAGATCAAGGGGGAGCGGTACAAGGCTTTTTTGCACCCGTTGATTTTGCAAAGGCATTTAATCCGACTCTAAATGTTAGTTCTATGTCAGATGAACAGTTTAAACAGCTTTATAATCAAGCTAATGGCCAAATGCCCCCTGAGTTCAAAGCGTTTGCTGCCGCTCTTTTATCTTCAACTTATAATGAAGAAGCGACTACAGCTTCTGCTGGATTAGCAATTGTCACTATTGACAGTTCATTAATAGTCCAAGAATTTGGTGGTTCTGATGGAGCATTTATAGAACAACCACGTATGGAAGTTGCTCTTTCTGAAGCACTATCTGAAATTTCAATAGGAGATATTAAAGTCTCTGGATTTTCCTTTGGTCTTTTACTAGGAAATGAAGGTGATGACTTTATTGCTGAAATTGGTTTATTATTTGGACAAGCATTCTTAATTATTCTTGTTGTACTTGCATATATATTTTTTATAAGACCAAGAAAAGGTTTTGGAATTCTTAAATCTGGAAGAAGAACATTTAGTGACTTGCTATTAAGTCTAGGAGCAATACTACTTTCTATTGGTTGGATGCAAGGTGCAGGTACGATACTTGGGCCTGGTTATTTAGATATCATAGGTGCTCCCAACCAAGTTTCACAAATTGCTCCTATTATTTTAATCGGCCTCGGTGTTGATTATGCAATTCATTTTACATCTAGATATAGAGAAGAAATCGGTTCAGGAAATTCTATAGTTGGCTCTACATCATCAACACTTAAGTCTGTTGGTATCGCCCTTACGCTTGCAACACTTGCAACAATAGTAGGATTCTTAACAAATATTGTGTCACCACTTCCAGAATTAAAAGATTTTGGAATATTAGTTTCAACAGGTATATTTTTTGCATTTTTTCTAGTGATGACTTTTGTTCCCGCAATAAGGACATTATTAGATAAAAGAGCTGAATCAAAAGGAAACATCAGTATTGAGGCTTTTTCATCATCAGGAGAAAGTGTACTTAATAAAATTGCTGCATCCAGTGGGATTATTCCTAAGAAACTTAAATTAGTAGCCCTAGCATTATTAATTGGAATATCTGGTTATGGTTACTTTAGCTTTACTAACCTAGAGACAATTTTTGAATTTACAGATTTTCTTCCTGAGGATGATCCAGTTGTACAAACACTAGATTTATTAACTAAAGAATTTGGTGGTGGGTTTGGTGAGACTACAAGTGTATTGATTGAGGGAGAAAACCTTGCAACACCAGATGTACACAATGCTCTTATAGAGTCAATTAATAATTTAAGTGATAAAGAAAACATAGTAGTTTATGCAGGTAATGTTGCTGCTGAGTCTGTAATTGGAACAGTCGGACAGCTACTCGCGCCTCAAGGTGCAGTTCCTGGCGCACCACCGGCTATCCCTGATATGGAAGTTTTAGGAACTCTTAGTTCATTTGGTGTCGATTTAATGTCCGGATCACAAGGCATTGATGCTTTAAGGGTTAAAGACTCAGGAGATGTCCAAGGGCTTTATGAGTATCTTGTAAGTTCCGACCCTGAAGCATTCTTAGCAAACTTATATTTCAATGAAGCAAATACAGTAACAGCTCAACAAGTTAGAATAACAACTTCAGCTGGTTCTCTAGGTGCTGCACAATTAAGAGATGATATATATGATGCCTTTATTCCGCTATCTTCACTAGGAGTCTCTATTGCAGCAACAAATGATGCTATTGTAACTCAGAGTGTAAGTGACTTAATATCAGAATCACAATTTCAATCATTAATTTTTGCTATTTTAGCTTCAATGATTTTCTTAATTCTTTACTATTTGATTGATATTAGGAAACCTTTTCTTGGTGTAATTACCATTCTTCCAGTAGTAGCGATAGTGATGGGTACTTATTTAGGTATGTACTTTCTTGAAATACCTTTAAATCCTGTAACTTCAACATTATCAGGATTAGCTATTGGAATAGGTGTGCCTTTTGTAATACATGTTACTAATAGATTTAGAGAGACCCTTTTGACATCACCTAATCCAGTTGAAGCAGTCAAAACTACTTTAAAAACAACAGGTGGTTCGCTATTTGGATCTGCGTTTACAACTATGGCTGGTTTTGGTATTTTGATGACTTCATCATTAAAACCATTTCAACAAATGGGACAAGTTGTTGTAGTAGCACTTGGTTTTGCATTAGTTGCATCTATTCTAATTTTGCCAACATTATTAGTATTTTGGGCTAATTATCACAATAAAAAAACTGCTAAATCTTTATAGATTTACTTATTACTATTAAGTAAATGAATGTATCTAAATTACTAGAAACTGTAAACTCTCTAGCCCCTCTTGATTGTGCTTTTGAAGACGATTTTGTAGGTATTACCGTTGGATCAGAAGATTCTAAAGTAAATGGATTAGCTGTTGCACATGAATTAGAGAACAATATATTAAAATATTCAATCGATAACAATATAAATACTTTAATTACTTACCACCCACCATCAATGAAAAAAAAGTTAGAAGAAGATGGTACTGAAAGTTTTGAAGAAGAAACATTGACATCTAAGTTTAGAGAAGCAGGAATAAATATAATCTCTATACACACTGCTCAGGACGTATGTAAAGGGGGTAATGCAGATTTACTTGTTAATTTATTTGAGATGACAGATACTGAAATATTTGCACATACAACAGGAGAGTTTGGAGCAGGCCGTATTGGACAAATACAAAAAACGTCTTCCCTAGAATTTGTAAAATCATTAGAAACAAAACTTAATACAAGAATTGTAAGGACTAATAAATATTTTAAATCAATAAAAGAGATAAAAAGTATTGCAGTATTACCTGGATCAGGAACACAATTTTTAGATGAAGTAATAACAAAAGCAGATGTCTTTATAACAGGAGATATATCTCATAGATACTTATTAAAAGGTGATGAAACAAATCTTGGGTTGATTCAAGTCAATCATCTATCTACAGAAATTCCAGGCATGAAGAGATTTGTTAGTAATTTAAGTATTGAGCTAGGAACAGAGCTAGAGTATTTTTATAATAAATATTATGAATGAACCTTTTTTACTCAGTAATTTGATAGATCTTCAAGATATTGATAATGAAATTACAAAATTAATCACAAAAAAATCTGAGGGTAAAACAGTTTTAGAATTAAAAAAATTAGAACAAAAGTATAAAGAAGTAACTAAAGCTATTGCAATATCAAAAGAAGCAATGGGGGATTACTTTTCAGATAAAAAAGATTTTGATAAAAAGCTTTTAGAGAATGAAAATAAATTATCTACTATTGAAATGAAATTACAAGATACAAAATTAAATGCAAGTGAATTACAAAATTACAACTTACAGAAATCGAATGTTCAGGTTCTAATAGAAGATATATTTAAATCTATAGATCTTCTTAATAACAATAATAATGATGAATTAATTGAAATTGAAAATTTAGAGAATCAGTTAACTTCTTTAAAGCCTAAGTTGGTTGAAATATCTAAAATGCTACAAACTGAGTGGAAAGATATTGATACTAAAATCAGTGAACAAGAACAAGAAAAGTCTAATCTTATTAGTTCATTTCCAGATGAAATCAAATTACTTTATGATGAATTAAAATCTCAAGGAGTTGAAATAATTGCTGCATACAAAAATGATACCCAGTGTGGTTGCTGTGGAGTAAGTCTTACATCAAGTGAAATGGATATTATTCAAGAATCTAAATTTCAACAATGTCCATATTGTCAAGGTGTTTTAGTCTAGTGTACGAAATATATTGTGATGGTGCATCAAGATCAAATCCTGGAGAAGCTTCAGTTGGAATATCAATCTTAAAAGATAGTGAAGAAATAGCTACTATCAAAAAAAGAATAGGTATTGCTACAAATAATGTTGCTGAGTATTTAGGGTTGATTGAAGCATTGAAGTATTGCGTTGAAAACAACATCATGGAAGTTTATATATATCTAGATTCCTTATTAGTTGTTCAACAAGTTAATTTAGAATACAAAGTTAAATCAAAAAAACTTCAAGAATATTACAATCAAGCCCTCGATTTAATAAATAAAATAAATAATATAAAAATTAATCATGTCAGAAGAGAATTCAATAAACGTGCAGATCAGCTAGCAAATCAGGCATTAGATGAACTATGATTATCTGGACTTCTAGTATTTCTATTTTTTTATTTAGATATATATTTAAAGATTTTAAAGCTGACTTAAGATACATAGTCTTAGGAAGTTTTTTCCCAATCGCATTAGATCAATTCTTGTTTTTATTTAATTTATACAAAAATTCTATATTGATTGGACACAGTCTGCTTGTAACAATTGGATTATTATTCACACTCATGATCATTACAAAAAGGAATAGTACCTTAAGAAACAAATCGTTACTTTTTTCTATAGGCTCATTCTTTTATTTAGCATTGAGTTTTACTTGGCTAAATCAAGAAATATTTTTATACCCAATCTTTACAGGAACAGATAACCTCTTTGAAGTTCCTTTATTTGTCAAAGTAATTCTAAATTTTATTGGATTGGGTTACTTTTTTTATAAAATAAAAAATTTGGACCAACTTAAATATTTTTTTAAAGAAGGAAAATTTATTTAGATGAATAAAACATATTTATTGCAACTAGAACTAAGAAACTACCAAATGCAATATTTAATGCATCTCTTGATATATTAAAAACAAAATTTGCCCCAACTACAGAACCTATTACTCCAAATACTCCTACAGTAGTACCAATTTTGAGTAGTTCTGTATTTGTACGTATTTTTGTAACAGCTGCAGTAAGTGCAGTTGGAACTGTCGTGATTAATGAAATTCCCTGTGCAACAATTTGTTCAAAACCACCAAAAAATATTAAGAGTGGAATCCTAATTATCCCACCACCAATACCTAAAAGTCCTGATCCAATTCCAGATATAAATCCAATTGCAAAATATAAAATGAAATTATTTTCATAGACAGAAATAACTGGTGATGAAAATATCATTCTATAAGCAGATGCAATAAGAAGTATTGAAAATATTTTTTTTAATAATTTTGTATCAATTTTATTTGTAAATTTGCTTCCTGTGTATCCACCAATTATTCCGCCAATAATAATGACTAATATTTCTAAAAAAAGATTGTTGTCTCCGCTAAAACCTTTTAATAAATAAGTAATACTGCTGGCACTAGCAACAAAAACAACTGCTAAGGAAGATACTCCAGTATTAATCTTAAAATCAGATTTTGTAAGATAGGTCAGTAAAGGTACAAATACAACTCCACCACCAATACCTAAAATGCCAGAGAGCAGTCCTCCAATAGTTCCTATGAAAAGGTAAATAAACAAATTACTTTCTTAATTTTGGCAATAGTTCTTTACCAAGTAACTTAATTGTTTCTTCTTGGTTTATTGAAGATATTTGAATAGTAACAATATCTGAATCAAAGTCATCTACAAGAGGACTATAGATATTAACTAAATCCTCTATTGTTGCTGCTTTGGAAAATTTACCCATAATTTCTTCTTTTGGGAAACTATCGGCTTCTATTCGAAGAGCTTCAGGATCTAGTTGTTGTAATCTACTAGGAGCCCTAAGCCCTCTCCAAGACCTTAGTGCTGTCCATGCATCCTCGTCATTATCTGCAAACATAGTCCATCTGTAAGTATGTACCGACATATCTTTTTTCTTTAATTCAGCAGTTTTCTCTTTTGCTGGATCGATTACCCTTTCATAAGAGTCCTTAGGGTCTTTAACACTAATCATTAAGCCATCTGCAAATTCTGCTGCTACCTGTGCAGACTTAGGACCTCCTGCAGCAAGCCATATTGGAATATTTTTTAAAGGAGGGGAGTACAATTTAGCTTTTTCAGTTTTATAATATTCACCATTGTAAGTTAGTTTTTCACCATTAAGTAAACGTCTGATAATAGTAAGAGATTCAATTAATCTATTTTTACGTTCCTCGTATTTTGGAAACGTATATCCAAGAGGTCCTTCATTTATATTTTCACCTGTTCCAACACCTAAGTGAAAGGTTGATTTTGTTAACCTGTCTATGGTTGCTGCTGCTTGCGCTACAACTCCAGGATGCATTCTCCATAAAGGAGTAGTTACTCCAGTACCTAGATCAAGGCTAGGAATATTATTTGCTAGTGCTCCTAAAGTTGACCAAGTAAAATTTGAAGCTGAGTAATCATCTACCCAAGGATGGAAATGTTCAGAGATCGTTAACATATCAAACCCTGAATCTTTAGCAATTTCTGCGTGTTTGATTAAGTCTTCTGGTTGCCACTGTTCTGACCCTAGGAAGTATGAAAATTTTGTCATTGGATTATTTTAGTTTACTTTATTATTTAGGTGGGTGCCCCATAAAGAGGCACCCGAGTTTTTGTGAAACTATAAGCCGGATTCTGTATACGAAAAACGTATGATAATCATCCATCTTGTGTATTTGTTACCAAATACATCTAGCTACTTACCCGCAATTATTAACCGAGCAGGCTAATTGCTTCTTAGTATTGCTCCAAGAGGGGTTTACAAGCTAATCTGATTACTCAAATTACTGGTGGTCTCTTACACCACCTTTTCACCCTTACTTATTTTCATAAGCGGTTTGTTTTCTGTTGCACTATCCGTCAATTACTTGCCTGGGAGTTACCCAGCTCTTTGCTCTGTGGAGTCCGGACTTTCCTCGATAAATCGCGATTATCCGTTTCACATTTTAAGTTTACATAGTAAATTTATTCATTTGAATAAGAAATTATTATTTCTTGGAGGTTTTCCAGAGATAGGGGACCTATGAACTTTTTGATGATCTGATTGTTTAATAATATATGTGTTTCAGGTACTCCAAATACACCAGAGTAAATTGCCATCTTGCTTTCTGGGTCAGTTACATAATTTATTTCACCTCTTCCATACTGATTGATAAAATCAATAGCATTTTCCTTTGAGTCTTGGAATGATACTAAATAAACTTGGTTTTCAAATCCCTTGGTTTTGGAAAGTTGAATTAAGTACTGATGTTCCTCTATACATTCCAAGCACCAAGATGCCCAATAATTAATTATTGTGTAATTACTGGAATTTATATTAATAGTTTCACTTGTTTCAAGATTTTCTAAATTATTTAAAATATTTTGATTAACTTCAATAATATTTGTTGTTGCATTAGAACTACAAGATATAAAGATTAAAAATGATATAAGAAGTTTAATTTTCATAAATTACAAGTATTTCATTAATTATTTTTAAATCATCTTCAGGTAATGAAGGGTTGCTTTTTAAAGATTCTAATATTTTAATTCCTTCACTCCTAGTATCGGGATTTTGAACATATATGATTCCTTTATAGGTACTCCCTAAAAGAGATCCAGGAGATAATCTCACTGCTTCATTTATGTAACTCATTGAGGTTAACTCATCTCCAGATTCGTATACCATCCATCCTATCTGTGCAAGTGAGTAACTTTTCAAATCTATGTCATTAGTATTTTCAGCAACATACATAAAGTGAATTAAAGCATTGGAGTAGTCGTAAGATTCAAAATACCTATTAGCTAGAGCAATTCTCATAGGTAAAATATCAGGATTTAATTTAATTACCTGCTCCATTTCCTCATTAGTTACATTTGAAAGATCTGTTGATTGATTGGATGAAATAGAAGAATTGTTATCTAAATTAAAATAAAGAAATATGGGGAAAATTAAAATAAAGACTGCTGAATAAAACCATTTATTTTTTAACATAAAGTTTCCTTATAAAAATTGATATAAAAATTAGAACTATAGATATTGGCACAATCAGTATTTCAGTATTATTAGTTATTGGATTTGTTATTATTCTCTCTCCGTAGCGCTCAACCCAGAATGCATTTATTTGACCATCTGTTAATCCGTTGTCTATTTGTTCTTTTAAAATTGATTTCATATCATCTGCATATTCTGATGGGGAATCATATATAGTCTCACCCTGACATACTGGGCATAGTAAAATTTTGCTCCAATTTTCTAATTTCGATTCGCTACTCGGAGATATTAACGGCATTGAAACAATGATTAATATCAGAACAAAAGTTATATATCTAGACTTCATTTTTTCTTAACCTTGGAATGAATGAAAGACTTGTTATAAGTAGACCTATCCACATAATTAGAACCCCGTAATTATTTCTGACTATTAACTTGTAGCTGTCTTCATTAATGAACTTAACAGTTATATAAATATCATTAATAATTGATCTAAATACCGCAGGTGAACTGATTGCTTGTTGAGATGAATTTTTAAATATATTTAATGAAGTATATTTTGTCTGTTTGGAATTTGAAATTGGTAATTTAAGTACATTTTTTTCAGGGAGCCTTTCTTCAATTGTGTCATATACAAAATAAGTTTCGTTATTAAAGTTAAATTCTTGAAAAGAATTCAACTCCTTTTCTGTGGAGAAGCTCTGACTAACGTTTAAAATTATTCCAAGTGCAAAGATACCTATTCCTAGATGAGCAATTTGCCCAGTCCAGTAGGAGCTACTTCCCTTAGTAACCCTAAAGTTCTTATAAAAATTGCTTACGGTAGTGAAAATTAATAAAAAAGAAAACGAAACTGTAACGATTAAAATGTATGAATTATTTAATAGAAACAATGTAAAAATAGTCACCATTAGTCCGATGTTAATTAAAACTACATTATCATTAAGCCATTTTTGAATGTTTAAATTTTTGATTGATAGTTTCACAGAAAAAATCATTAGCCCTAAAAGAATAAGTAGTAGAGGGCCAACAAGGATATCATAGTAGGCTCTTCCAACAGTTATTTGTCTACCGTAAAGAGTTTCATAAATGAGTGGAAATATAGTTCCAATAAAAATTACAAGTGCAGATGAAAATAAGAAAATATTGTTATAAACAAAGAATCCTGATTTTCCAAACCAGTTATCAATTTTTTTTGATTTTGAAAAGTATTCAATATTTTTTGACCCTATTCCAATGAAAATTAATCCAAATAAAAGCATTCCAAATAATAGATACGTTCCAATATTTCCATTAGAGAATGCGTGAACAGATATCAGTACTCCTGAACGAGTTATAAAAGTTCCAAATAATGTAGACAAAAACATTAAACCCACAAGAATATAGTTCCAATTCAACAAAGTATTCTGTGTTTTTTGAATTTTAGCTGAATGAAGAAATGCTGTAGCTAGTAACCAGGGGATAAATGATACATTCTCAACTGGATCCCAGGCCCAATACCCTCCCCATCCTAGAACCTCATAAGACCAAGCTGCACCAAGAGTTATTCCAATAGTTAAAAATAACCATGGAATATAGGTTGTTTTTTCAGCAACTTCAATCCAGGAATTTGAATCCTCTTTTTTTGAATAAAGTCTACTTGTAGCAGCAACAAATGGCATTGTCATACCCACATATCCTATATAAAGCATTGGAGGATGAATAGCCATTAGGGGATGGTTCTGTAATAGAGGATTTGGTCCTCGGCCAGTATTGCTTGTTACCAATTCAGCAAAAGGTAAGATAGTCGAGGTACTACATCCGATGGTTGCAAGTTCTATACAACCGGCAAAGGGAGATGAACTAAAAACTGTATATCCAACAAAAAATATCATAATAAGTGTGAAAATTTTAATATCAATATTTGAAGAAGGATCTTTGTACAACTTTAAATAAAAATACATAAATAAACTTAAGCAAAGATTCCACAGTAATATAGATCCATCTAATGACCCCCAAAGCGAAGCAAATTTATATAAAGGCGGAGTAGATTTTGCAGAATAATTAGCAACATAAGATAGAGAGAAGTCATTTAAAAATAATCCAACTTCAAGTAGGCAAAATAAGAAAACCTGGATAAAAAGATTAACCCTTACAAGTATTTCTGTATATAGATTTTTTTTGTTAAAAAATAAAAATATTAACAGACCTAAACTAATCCAGCTAAAAATAATTCCAATGTTATAAATCATTTTGAATAACTTTTAACATCATATGTTTCACCATCATTTGAAACATATTCGTTATCATGTTTTACCAACATATCATCTGCAAAAAAAATATTATTATCTAATACACCATCAAGAATCACACCCATATTTTCTTGAAATAGCTCTGGGATAAATCCGTCAAATACAATCTCAATTTCCTTATTGCCGTCTGTAATTGTAAAAACTGTAAATCCATCATCTTGAGTAATAGAACCTTCAACCACAAATCCACCTAGTTTAATTCTTTCATGATTTGTTATTTCTATATATTCAGTTTCTGATGTAGTGTAATAATAGATCGTATTTCTTGAGGCAATCACAGTACTTGCATAAATAATAAGGCCAATGCCCAAAAGGACAACAATAAAATTTTTTTTCACTCTACTTAAATTTTAGCTCTTGATTTAGGATTTAAATAGTCGTCCCACAATATATCGTTAGATATTCGGAATTTTTTTGAGAGAAATATATGAACAAGTGTTACCAACAGAACACTAATTAGAAGTGTTGTAAGGATATCTACAGACATTGGAGCATCACCTGAGGCAACAGTTTCTTGACTTAAGATACTTGCTTGTTGATGTACGGATCGCCACCAAATTACACTAAAGTGCAATATAGGAATCTGAATCACACCAAAAATACCTATAAAGGAGGAATTCTTAGCTGTTTTAGCTAAATCTTTATTAAATTGTCGAGAAGCAATATAACCTAAATAAACTAGCAAGAGAATAGCTGTTAAGTTGAGTCTCGCATCACCCCAAACCCACCATGTGCCCCATGTCTGTTTTCCCCAATAAGAGCCTGCTAGTAAAGTAACTATTGTGAAAATGACACCAGATTTAGCATTTGATACTGCTAATGAGTCATATTTTTGTTTTTTAGTAAAAAAGTAAAGCACAGAATATATGAAAGTAAGCATGTACCCTAAATAGGCAACCCAAACAGTGGGTACATGTATATATAAAAGTTTTGAATAAATACCTTGGGTCACGTCATAAGGTCCGAAGAATGAAATTAAAAGCCAAACTGCTAAAGGTCCATAAAGCATCATTTCGAACTCCTTAAATAAAAATTAGTAAAAGCAAAAATAATTAAAGTTATGCCTAAGTACATCAATAAGTAAATGTTACTTATTTCTTGATTTATACCTAACCATAGGGGCGCGATTAAAATTGCAAAACCTATATATATTGGAACGATTAATGTAAATTGAACGAAACGATTATTAAAACTTGTAAATACTTGAAAAAAAAGATTTATCATTATTGCATTTATACAAAAGAACAAGACAGATAAACATATATAAACTAAAGACGAATTTAACGATGTATTCGTGAATCCAGAAAATAGAATTAGTAAAAGAATAATTTGTGGATAAAATATACCTAATTCCGCAATGGTTTTGCTGTAGAAATAATCTGTTTTCTGTATTGAACCAAAATTTAACTCTTTTATTAACCTTTGCTCATCTAGAGGGTTTCTTATTGAAAAAAGTGTAGTAAATAAAATTAGAAACAAAAGCTCAACTATTAAAAATAAGTCATTGTCCACACGGAATCTGTTTTCTGACAAAATTGGAAAAACAATTATTAGGACAGACATCGTAGGAGTAATTAAAAATAAAGATGTGTTATTCCTAAATTCCAAACTGGTTTCTTTTTTTACAATGTATTTTCTAATCATTTAAATCAATAGTTCTCTCGACACTGGCTAGAGAGATTGCACTTTCTTGGCTTGAAAGAATTGTAGAATTTCCCTCAGATTCTCTTTTTGTAAGCAATTCTAATAAAAGTTGAATTCCATTCTCATCAAGATAAACCTTGGGTTCATCAATACAAAGTACATCTGGATTTTTCAAATCTGCAATAGCGATTTCACTTCTTTTAATCATTCCACTTGAAAAGTCTTCAACTAAGTCTCCTTGAAATTTATCAAGTTCATACTTATTAAGAATTTCATTTACCAGACTTACTTGTTTTTTTTCATTAAACAAAAAATAATTTATATTCTCAATTAGAGAAAGTTTTGGAATTAGAGAAGGAGTTGATCCTATTTCCATTAATGAATTGTTACTTCTTTGTATATCTGAATTAAAAGTATTACCAATAAAGTTGTTACTAATACACATAAGAAGAGTTGTTTTTCCTGAACCATTTTTACCAATAATTTCGTAATTTTTCGAGGATTTTAATGAAATTTTCATATCATTAATTACGACTTGATTACCATAACCAAGTTTAAGATTGCTTGATTCAAAGAAAGAACTCATATTTCTATTGTATTGATATTAGTTTTTTATAAATTTCGAAAGTTGACATTACATCGTCTCTGGCACTGTGTGTCGGGGGAGTGATATTAAAATATTCTGAAATAGTTTTTAACTTGTGGTTCTTTACCTTGTCTTGAAGCTTACTCCTACTAAGTGAAAGTGTATCGATTGTCTTATTATCTAATTTAGTTACAAGGTTGTAATTTAAAAATTTTAAATCAAAGTTGTCAATATTATGTCCAATCAGTATTGAATTATTCAAGAAATTAATAATTTCCTGCTCTTTTTCTTTAAATGATGGGGAATTTTCTACAGTAGAATCTGTAATGCCATGAATTTCAGAGTTACTAATTTTTTCTTTTGGTTTAAACAACGAATAAAACTCATCAGTTATTAAATTATTTTTTACTTTTAAAATAAACAACTCAATAATTTCAGAATTCTCAGGTTCAAACCCTGTAGTTTCTATATCTAACACACAAAGGGTATCTTCTCCTAATATCACTTAGTTAATTCCCACATTCCTATTGCTGCTGCTGTTGAAGCATTTAAAGAATCCACATTATTAGTGGATCTAATTCTTATTGAAGTATGCCTGCTCTCAAACCAATTATCTGAAATTCCATATTGTTCTGCTCCTACGACTAAAGCAAAATTAATATTTGGCTTAAATTCTTCAATATCTACTTCTCCATTTGGGTCAAGTAGTAATATTTGGTAGTCCTTCTTGTTCAAAATTGATATTAATTCTTGGTTAGTGCTGCTCCAAATATTTGTATTGAATATATGCCCAATTGAAGATCTTATAACATTCGGATTGAAAATATCGGTAACTTCATCAGACAAAATAATATTGTTAATACCAAAAGATTTGGATGTTCTTATCATTGTTCCTAAATTTCCAGGCTTTTCAATTTGGTCAGGAATTAAAATTGGTCCACTTAGATTATTTGATATTTGATGATATTTTGTATTAAATAAAGTCAAAATACCGTCGGGTCTATCCCTGTAGGAAATTTCTTTAAATATTTTTTCTGAAACTTCTACAATTCGAATATTTTTTGCAATAAATTTTTGAATAAGTTCTTCATTATTGTTTCCGATAAGTAATGAATTGCAGATATACAATGAATCTACTTCATAATTTGATTCAATAAGTTGAAGATTCTCTCTGTATCCTTCTGCGATTGACTTCATTTCAGACTTACGATTTCTATTTTTCTTCAAAGAAATTAAGAATTTATACTCTGGGTTTTTATAAGATGTTATATTTTTATTTACTAAATTTTTCATAATGTACAAGTTTTTTCCTTTTTATTTCTTTAGATTTCGTAGTAGTAGAATCATTTTCTACGCCAGCAGTAATTAATCCTATTACTAAATAATTTTCAGGTATGGTCAATAATTTACTAACTTCTTTTCTATCAGTATTATGAAGTCCCATAAACCCACTTGAAAGACCCTTCTCTTCTATTAGCAACATAGAATTCATCATTGAAGCTCCTGCATCTACAAACCAGTAAGGTACATCCCAATCCTTTGAATTTACAGCTTTTGCTTTGTCACTCTTAGAATATCGTTGATGATAAGCATCTTCATTTAAAAGTATAAAAAATAAAGCTACAGAATTAGAAATCCAAGGATCTTTACCTTCTTCAATATATTTTTGTTCATGAAATAGATTAGAGATTTCATCTATAGTTTCTGTATTAAAAACTTGGATAATTTCAATACCTCTTGAAAATCCTGCGGTTGGGATTTTAATTGAATAACTTGCTATATTTTTTAGCGCTTCAGTATCGAAATTGACTTTTTTGTAACTTCTAACTATTTTTCGATTTGATAAGAGTTCTTCTAAATGTGATAAATCATTATTCATTTTGACTTAGTAAAGAATTTAAAACCATATCACCAACTTCACTTGTTGACATACCCATTTTTCCTGCAGAAAGCGATTCTAAACTAATTGCTGTTTCTACGATTGCATTGTCGATATCTTTTGAATATTTTTCTTCACCTAATTCTTTTACCATCATTGCAGCGGCGCCAATGCAAGCAAGTGGATTAATTACATTTTTATTAGTATATTTTGGCGCAGACCCTCCAATGGGTTCAAACATAGATGTTCCATCTGGGTTGATATTACCTCCAGCAGCTATGCCCATCCCACCTTGAATCATCGCTCCAAGATCTGTAATTATGTCTCCAAACATATTATCAGTAACAATTACATCAAACCATTCCGGATTCTTTACCATCCACATGCAAATTGCATCTACATGTCCATAATCAGTTTCTATATCTGGATAATCTTCAGCAACTTGATAAAATATTCTTTCCCAGAGATCATGTGCGTAAGTAAGAACGTTAGTTTTAGCACATAGTGTCACTTTTTTCCTATTGTTATTTTTTGCATATTCAAATGCATATTTGATACATCTATGAATAGCAAAGTATGTATTTATAGACTCTTGTGTAGCCACTTCATTTTTAGTGCCATAATGAATGTACCCTCCTGCACCTGCATAAAGCCCTTCAGTATTTTCTCTAACAACAATAAAATTAATATCTTCAGGTCCTTTGTTAGCTAGAGGTGTTTCTACACCTGGATATAAAATAACAGGTCTTAAGTTTATATACTGATCAAACTCTTTTCTTAATTTTAATAAGATACCTTGCTCAAGTATCCCAGGCTTTACATCAGGATGTCCTATGGCACCAAGTAAAACTGCATCTGCGTTTTTAAACTGTTGTATGTCCTTTTCTGTAACCAGTGTTTTAGTTTTAATGTATCGATCTCCACCTAAGTCATTTTCTGAAAAATTAAACTCTACTCCGTAATTTTTTTGAGATCCCTCTAAAAGTTTGACTGCTTCTCTCACTACCTCTGGGCCTGTACCGTCCCCAGCTAATAATGCAATATTTAATTTCTTACTCATTTGTTCAACGCATTCAAAAAGGACTCTACTGAACCTTGTACCACATCAGTAGAGACAGAACGACCCTGTTTCATAAGGTGGCCATCATTTATAATTGTTACAATTTCAGCTGTAGCATCAGATCCTTTAGTTATGCTTTCAACTCTATAGTCAATAAGTGTTGCCTCAGATTTAAGTATTTTTTTAACAGCAGTAAAAGCAGCATGAATCATCCCATCTCCCGTAGCTTCTTCAGTAATTTCTTTATCACCAACCTTAAGCGTCACTTTAGCAGATGCATATTCATCTTTACTGTTGACCGATACAGACAAAAGTTTTGTATTGCTCTGGTTTGTGTCAACTTGACCAACTATTGCTCTTAATTCATTTTCAACTATTTCACCTTTTCTATCAGCTATTTTCTTAAAAGTATTGAATGCATTGTCAAAAGAGTCACTATCAAGTGTTATATTTAAGTTATTTAATGCATCTTTAAATCCGGCTCTTCCAGAATGCTTACCAAGGATGATTTTTGCTTCTTGTCCGACAGAGTCGGGGGACATAATTTCATATGTTGAAGTATTTCTAAGATATCCATGTTGATGTATACCTGATTCATGACTAAATGCATTTTTTCCAACTACTGCCTTATTGAACTGAACTGGATACCCAGTCAATTTAGATACAAGACGTGATGTTTCAAATATTTCAGTAGTCTCTGCTTTGATATCAACACCAAATTGATCTTGCCTAGTTTTCACCGCCATAATTATTTCCTCTGTCGAGGTATTTCCAGCTCTTTCTCCAATTCCATTAATTGCACCTTCTATCTGTCGTGCACCTGCATTTATAGCTGTAAGAGAATTAGCTACCGCCAATCCTAAATCATTATGGCAATGAGTAGAAATAATTACATCTTCATTTCCACCTTTTACTTGTTCATATACCTGGGTTAAAAGTTCTAGGTAATCCTGGGGAGTAGCATAGCCAACTGTATCTGGAACATTAATAGTTGTAGCACCTTCCTCAACTGCTGTTTTAAGTACTTCAATTAAAAAATCCTTGTCTGTCCTGGTGGCATCTTGAGCTGAGAATTCCACATCTTCACAAAGTTTTTTGGCATACTTAACAGATTCTTTCGTGTCCTTTAGAATCTCATCCTTACTTTTTCTAAGCATATGCTCCATATGTATTTCAGAAGTAGATGTAAATACATGAATTCTCGAATCTTTTGCAACTTTAATTGCTTCCCAAGCTTGCTCAATATCATCCGGGTGACACCTGGCAAGAGAAGCTATTGTTGAATTTTTAATATTTTGAGCAATCAGATTTACACCTTCCCAATCTCCAGGAGACGATGCAGCAAAACCAGCTTCAATAACATCAACTTTTAATTTTTCTAACTGTTGAGCAATTAAGAGTTTCTCTGATGGCGTTAAAGCTATACCAGGACTTTGCTCCCCATCTCTAAGAGTCGTATCAAAAATTACTAACTTATCATTACTCATTTATCTTTAGCTACATCCTTTGCATCAAGAAATGGCATCATATTTCTTAAGCTTTTTCCTATCTCTTCTATTTGGTGCTTAGAAGCTTCTTCTCTTTTTTCTTTAAGAAAGGGGGATCCTTCTCTTGCTTGAGACATCCATTCTTTTGCAAATGCCCCAGATTGAATTTCATCTAATACTTTTTTCATTTCTTTTTTTGTATCACTATTAATAATTCGAGAACCTCTTGAAAAATCACCGTATTCGGCTGTATCAGAAATAGAATGTCTCATCCATTCAAATCCTCCTTCGTACATTAGGTCAACTATAAGTTTTACCTCATGTAATGTTTCAAAATATGCACTTTCAGGTTGATATCCAGCTTCAACTAAAGTTTCAAATCCATTCTTTATTAGTTCTGTTAAGCCTCCGCATAAAACAACCTGTTCACCAAATAAATCTGTTTCAGTCTCTTCTTTAAAAGTAGTATTTAAAATTCCAGCTCTTCCACCTCCAATAGCAGAAGCATATGAAAGTGCAATTTCTTGAGTGTTACCAGAAGTATCTTTATCTACAGCAACTAGGCATGGCATACCACTGCCTTCAGAATAGGTTCTTCTTAATAAGTGACCAGGTCCTTTTGGAGCAACCATTGCAACAGATAGATCTTCTCTTGGTTCAATCTCATTAAAGTGAATGTTGAAGCCATGTGCGAACAATAAGGTAGAACCTTCTTTCATATGTTGAGCTACTTCAGAGTTGTAGACATCTGCCATAACTTGATCGGGGAGAAGCAACATTACAACATCAGAATCTTTGGTCGCATTCTCAAGACTTGCAACACTTAAGCCCATTTCTTCTGCTCTTTCAAAAGAAGATGAATCTTCTCTTAATCCAACTGTTACATTTACTCCTGATTCATGAAGGTTTAATGCATGAGCATGACCTTGACTTCCAAATCCAATAACTGCTACTTTTAAATTTTTTATTAAGTCTTTATTAATTGATGAGTCATAAATTATTTTTGTTTCCATTTTCTCTCCTTATAGATTTGATTGTATTGCTATTCTTCCGCCTCTTACCATTTCTATTATTCCAAATGGTTTCATTAATTTTTCAAATTTATTTAAATCCTTAGATGATCCTGTCATTTCAAAAATTGCATAATCTTGACCTACGTCAACAGATTTTGCACTAGATAAATTTGCTTTTTCAATCACAGAAGTTTGGGTATCTTTATTTATTGATACTTTAAGTAAGAGTACTTCAGTTTCAATTGTCATTTCTGGATCCAGCTCAACTATTTTTATAACATTAACTAATTTATTAAGTTGTTTTTTAACTTGCTCAACTGCATCTAATTCAGTAACTATTGTCATTTTAGATCTGCCTTCAATATGGGTTGGACCTACAGATAATGAGTTAATATTGAAACCTCTTCTTGAGATTGTTGAAGATACCCTTGCAAGCACGCCAGGCTTGTCTTCTACTAAAACAGATAATATTCTTTCACTCATAGTTGCTTCAAATCCTCTTTATTCATAATAATCTGATCATTACTTCCTCCAGCAGGAACCATAGGGAAGACCATATCATCTGGATCAACTACACAATCAATTAACACTGGTTTGTCATTTATATTTAACATTTCAGTAAATATTTTTTTAACATCATCTTTTTTTGTCATTCTTAAACCAACAGCACCCATAGATTCTGCAAGTTTTACATAGTCGGGAGTATGATGTGTTAGTTCAGATGCAGAAAATTTACTATTATAAAATATTTTTTGCCACTGACGTACCATTCCATGATTCCCGTTATTAAAGACTACAACCTTAACAGGAATATTTTCAGTCGAAGCTGTTATGAGCTCTTGGCATGTCATTTGAAAACATCCATCACCATCTAAAGCTAAAACTAATTTATCTGGAAATGCTGTTTGAGCTCCGATTGCAGCTGGTAATGAATAACCCATTGTTCCAAGGCCTCCAGAATTTAACCAAGTATTAGGTTCGGTAAAATTCCAATGTTGAGAAATCCACATTTGATGTTGTCCTACACCAGATACAACCACAGCCTCTTCTTCTGTAAGATTTTGAAGCTGCTCCAGAACATATGGTACTTTTAACGGCCCGTCATCTTTCTGGTCATAAGAGAGTGGAAAATTTTTCTTCATTTCTTTCAAATCATTAATCCAACTTGCAGTATCTAGCTCAGAGCCCTTTAATGCTTCCATCAAGCCAATCAAGACATTTTTGGCATCACCTACAATTGGTACCTGAGCTTCTCGAACCTTTCCTATTTCCGCAGGATCGATATCTGCATGAATTACTTTTGCATTCTGTGCAAAAAAATCGGGATTTGCTGTAACACGGTCATCAAATCTAACACCTATAGCAATTAATAGATCTGAATCCTGAATCGAGGTAGTAGCAGTATAGTTTCCGTGCATTCCTGGCATTTCCAAGCAAAGTTCATGTCCATCAGGAAATGCACCCCTTCCCATTAAAGTTGTGACAACTGGAATATTGTATGAAGTTGCTAAGTCATAAAGTTCTTTATGAGACTTAGAGTGAATTATTCCGCCTCCTACATAAAGTATTGGTTTCTTTGACGACTTTATCAATTTAGCAGCTTGTTGAATCATTTTTGGATTTGGCTCTAAGGTTGGTTTATAACCAGGAAGATCTAAATCTTTAGGCTCCACCCAGCTTGTTTTTTGATTTAGTATATCTTTTGGAACATCTACTAAGACAGGCCCAGGTCTTCCAGATGTTGCAATATATTTTGCTTCTTTGAGGACTTGAGGTATTTCAGATGCATCAGTAATTAAATAATTATGCTTAGTAGCTGCCATTGACAATCCTACAGTATATGCCTCCTGAAATGCATCATTACCAATAGCAGTAGAAGCCACTTGGCCAGTGATTGCCAATAAAGGAGTAGAGTCCATAAGTGCATTTGCTAGGGGAGTAATTAGGTTTGTAGCGCCAGGACCAGAAGTAGCAATTACAACACCAAGTTCTCCTGTGGCTTGAGCATAACCTTCAGCCATATGACCAGCTCCTTGTTCGTGTCTAGCTAATATATGCCTTATTGGACTGTCATATAAAGGATCATAAGCTGGAAGAATAGCGCCACCAGGAACTCCAAAAACCGTAGAAACATTTAAATGTTCCAAACTTCTTACAATTAATTCTGCACCTGTGATCAATTCTTTTGTCATAATATAACGTTTCTTCCTCTTATTAAAAAAAAACCCCCCGTTTTGGGAGGCGCTCATCACAGCAAAATGAGCGCTAAGTAAGTAATAGCACTAATAATGAAATGAATACAGCTAAATTTTTCATTAAAATAACTATAGTAAAAGCTTAGAAAAATGAAACATATAAATCTTAATAATTTACTCACTGAAAATTCATTAATTTTACCTAAAGAGGTGAGATTAGGGGTTGTTTCATTACCATCAGGATTAAGTTTTTCTGACAAAATAGAAAAAATTAAAAAACAAAAGAAGCATGCCAATATGAAATTTACCTTTTCAAATCCTAGTTATTCTGGAAAAGCCGATAAATTTGAATGGGCAAATTCAGCAATCATCTTTACTTATGACTACATGCAGAACAAACATAACTCTAATTTAGCTTCTAATGGTTTTGGTAAAATAGCTGCATTTGCTGAACAAGATTATTATGAACCATTGAAGAAAATTACTAGTGAATTTGAAAATCTTTTTTCCAGACTGAATTATAAATTCCATACATTTATTGATAATCCAAATCATTACGATAGAACTTTTTTTGAAATTTCAGGTTTAGGTTGGCAAGGTAAAAGCACAATGATGTTAAGTCCAGGAATTGGACCATGGCAACTACTTGGAACTATGTACTCTGACCAGTATTTTGAGCCAACAGAGTCTAAAAATTATTCATGTGGAGAATGCAATCTTTGTCAAATATCTTGTCCAACGGGAGCATTGGATGAAGATTATATATTAGATTCAAATAAATGCCTGTCTTATTGGCTTCAATCACCAGAAACTATTCCATATGAAATTAGAACCGCATTAGGAAATAGATTTTATGGGTGTGACGAGTGTCTAACATCATGTCCTCCCGGACAAAACAAAAATTTAACAATTAATAGAATTAATTCTTATGATGTTGATCTTGAAAGAATTATCATTTCAAGAAATGAAGACCTTTTAGAAAAATATAACTGGTTCTATATACCTAAAAGGAACGCTAACTATCTAAAGAGGAACGCAATTATTGCTTTAAGTAATAATCCAAATCACGAAACATATGAATTTTACCTTGAAATTTATAAAATCTTACCCGATGACTTAAAGAACTATATTTTATGGGGATTTTGGAAACTAGGAAAAATTAATGAAATTACTTCATTAATGGATAAAGAAAACAGTAATGACTTAAAACTTGAATATCAAAAATTAAAAAGTATGACTTCCTAGATTAAATAATCTATTCTTATTCTATGAAAAAAATTTCTGATGACGTCACACAAGGTATTAGTAAATCTGCAGCAAGAGCAATGTTAAGAGCCGTAGGTTTGAAAGATGATGACTTTAACAAATTTCAAGTGGGTGTAGTTTCTGCTGGAAATGAAGTTACTCCGTGTAATTTAACTGGTCCAGAATTATCAGAATATGCAAAAAAAGGTGTAAATGGTCCTGACTCAGCTGCATTAATCTTTTCAACTATAGCTGTATCAGATGGTATTTCTATGGGCCATGAAGGTATGAGAGCTTCGTTAGTTTCTAGAGAGGTCATAGCTGATTCAGTGGAGCTAGTTATGCACGCAGAACGGTTTGATGGAATGGTAACTATTGCTGGATGTGATAAATCTTTACCTGGTATGCTAATGGCCGCTGGAAGAATTAATAGACCAGCTATATTTCTATATGGTGGAAGTAGTTTACCGGGGGAGTATCAAGGTAAAGACATCTCAATTGTTGATGTCTTTGAGGGTATTGGTGCTTATGAAAAAGGAATCATTACTAAAGAAGATTTATACAACATAGAGTGTGCCGCGTGTCCTGGTGTGGGCTCTTGTGCAGGTATGTTTACGGCAAACACAATGGCTTCAGTTGGAGAAGCAATTGGTATGAGTTTACCCGGTACTGCAGCAATTCCTGCTGAAGATTCTAAATTAAGGGAAGCTGCAGTAAAGTCAGGTGAACAATTAAATTATCTTTTAAAAAATGACATAAAGCCAAGTGACATAATGACAGAGGAAGCATTTAGTAACGCTATTGTTACAGTTTTAGCACTGGGTGGAAGTACAAATGCAGTCTTACATCTTTTAGCAATAGCTTATGAAACTGGAGTAAGTTTAACGATTGACAAATTTGATGAGCTCAGTAGAAAAGTTCCCCATCTTGCTGACATGAAGCCATTTGGAAAATACCATATGGTAAATTTAAATGAAATTGGAGGAGTTCCGGTTGTATCAAAGATTTTATTGGAAAATGAATTAATAGATCCTAATTGTTTAACTGTGACAGGAAAAACAGTAGGAGAAAATTTAGAAAATATTCAAATACCTAAAAACCAAAATGTTATAAGTTTTCCTGACAATCCAATTTCAAGTGAAGGTGGTATTGCAGTATTAAAAGGAAGCTTATCTCCAAAAGGTTCTGTTGTAAAAACTGCAGGAATCGAAATAAATAATTTTTCTGGTCCAGCGAATGTCTTTAATAGCGAGCAAGAAGCTTTGGAAGCTTTGTTTAATAACAAAATATCAAAAGGAGAAGTTGTTGTAATTCGTAATGAAGGACCTAAAGGTGGACCTGGTATGAGAGAGATGCTACAAATTACAGCAGCAATAAAAGGAGCCGGTTTAGGCAAAGATGTGCTTTTGATAACTGATGGAAGATTTTCTGGAGGCACCACAGGACTATGTATTGGACACGTTGCTCCGGAAGGGTTTGATAATGGTCCAATATCAGTTTGTGAAAATGGAGATACTATAACACTAGATATTGAAAAAAGAACACTAAATCTAGAAGTTGAAAAAGATGAAATTGAAAAAAGATTAGAAAATCTTCAACTTCCTTCTCCAAGATACAAATCAGGGGTTCTTCATAAGTACTCCAAGCTTGTAAGTGGATCTGACACTGGTGCGGTTACAAATTAATAGATGATATTTATTTCTGACGTCCACTATCAGCTAGATTATTTGAGTACACTACCAAAAGACAAAGGGCCTGTTGTTATATTGGGGGACCTAATAAATTGGATTGATTATAGAAATGGAGAGGGGATAGCTAAAGAAGTTTTTGGTTCAGACAATGTACACAAGCTTATAGATTTAAGAAAGCAGCATAAGTTTGAGGAGAGAAAAGATCTATGGAAAAACTTATACTCCTTTGATCCCGAAATTATTATGAAAAAAATGAAGGAGGCCATTGAAAACCAATATCACGAAGTCTTTAAAATTTTAAAATCTTATGAAGTTTGGTTTATTCCTGGGAATGTTGATGATGTTGATATTATGAATAGCTATACGGCCTCCTCTATTAATAATGTTGACGGACTTGTAATAGAACAAGAAGGTATTAAATTTGGTTTTGCTGGTGGCGGTGTACCAACTCCTATAAACGCAAGAGGTGAGATTAGTGAAAGTGAATTTTCAAAAAAATTAAGCAACCTTAATCAAGCTGAAATTATTTGCACCCATGCTCCACCATATGTAAATGAATTAATGACTGATGTTATTACTAATAAGATTGAGCAAGGATGGAAAAGCTTACTAGATTTTATAAAAATTAATCATCCTAAATATTCCCTTTTTGGTGATGTACACCAACCTAAAGCTTCAACTTGGAAAGTAAATAATACAACATGTATTAATATCGGTTACTTTAGAGCCACTAACCAATATTTAGAATTATCATCATTAATATAATGAATTGCTTATCTTTTGATGTTGGAGGTACAACAATAAAATACGGGGTTATAAATGATAGGTATGAAGTCCTTTTAAAAGATAAAATACCAACTCCAAAAGATGAAGAAAAGTTTATAGAGTCAGTCTCTGAAATTATTCAAAAAAATATTGAAAATATTTCAAAAGTTTCAATAGCAATGCCAGGATATGTAAATATAGCAAATAACAAATATTTGTATGGTCCTCATTTACAATATGGTATTGATTTTTCAAAGTTATCAAATTTTTCAGAATACGAATTTTATTTAGATAATGACGGCAATGTCGCAGCTTATTGTGAATATTTATTAAATTATAAAACCAATTATTCAAATTTAATAATGTTAACTTTTGGTACTGGAGTAGGTGGGGGAATAATTTCTGAAGGTAAATTATTAAGAGGAAGGGGAAATGCAGGGGAGATTGGACATATGCTTACCTCTAATGATAGATCAGTTAAAGGTGATAGCGGAAAAAAAGGTAGCTTTGAGTCATCAGTTGCTGCATCAGTATGGACAAATAAATGTTCTGAGTTAACTGAGAAAAATAAAGATTCAGAACTTGCAAAAAAATTTGCTAACAAAAATGTTGGTTCAGTTTTGTTTGACACCACTCTTAGCTTGACAGACCTAGAAGCTACTGTAAGAGATGAAATAATTCAAAACATCTCAAATGGACTTTTAAGTTTATTTGAAATATTCGATAATGAAGCTTTTGTTCTTGGTGGAACCATGTCATCTGAACCTTTTGATTTAATTACCCTTATAGAAGAGGATATTAAGAATAGATACCAATTTCCATCTAGAAATTTTCCTGAAATCTTTATTGCTTCTCAAGGAGAGGATTCTGGAATAATTGGTGCAGCAGCAATATCATTTGATGAATAAAAAAAATTCTCTCTTACTTCCACCACAATTTTTTGAAAATGATGTTCATAAAAAATTAAACTATATACTTCAATTTAAAATTGATGTCTTATATCTTTTTGACCATCTAAAAAATCCAATTGATGAGACAAAGCCCACTTATAAACTTACTGAAGAAGTATTTAATTTATATGAAAAAGTAAACAATAAAATAAAAATTGGCGTCTGTGTGTTAAATGTTAATACAAGATATTTAGGTAAATTGTTGAAAGATATTCTTGAGCCATTACTTGAACTAAAAAGTATAAGTTTAGGTTTAGGCACTGGAGATAATAAATACGAAAATCATGATTTTTTATATGAAAATAATATTGAAGATATTATTTGTTATATTTTAGAAAATAAGAATTTTATACATAATGAATCTCAGCTATTTCTTGGAGGTAATTCAAAAGAAAAATTAGATTTAGTAAAAAAATATAACCTCGGTATTAATCAATGGATGGGGTTAGATTCAAATTTTATTAAAAAACAGAATGTTTATAATCATCTATTGAATCCAGTTGGAAGTCTTTCACGATGTATCGCACATGAGAATCAGCTTGAATTTGATTATGAAAAAATACATATATTAAAAGATTCTAATTTAAAGATTTTTCAAGAAACTATAGATAATATTTTTAAAAATGAATAAATATTCCAACAAGTTAATTGAAAATTTTCCTGATTACTTATTTAATAAAATAAATGAGCAAAAATTAAATTTACGTCAGACAGGGGAGGACATAATAGATCTCGGATATGGTAATCCAGATATTCCTTCTCATGAACTAGTTGTTCAAAAGCTTATAGAATCTGCTCAAATCAAAAAAAATCATAAATACTCTGTTTCAAAAGGTATTCATGGTTTAAGAAATGCAATTTCAAAAAAATACTTACGAGAATACGGAATTAATTTAGATCCGGGTAGAAATATTGTTAATACTATTGGTAGTAAAGAGGGCTTAACTCATTTACTGATGTCCGTAATTAATAAGGGTGATAATGTAATTGTTCAAGATCCCAGCTATCCAATTCATCACTATGCTCCATTAATTGCAGGTGCAAATGTTATAAAAATTGAATGTCTTTCTATAGATGGCTTTATGAATAATCTTAAAAAAAGTCTTAAAAATGAAAAAGTCAAAGTAGTTTTAATTTCATTTCCTCATAATCCAACTACATTAACTGTAAATCAGGAATTTTATGATGAACTGGTAGAGCTTGCAAAAATATATAATTTTTTATTAATAAATGACTTTGCCTACTCAGATATATATTTCAATGAAGTAAAGCCACCTTCTTTATTAAAATCCGATCCCGAATTGGAACACTGTGTAGAACTATATTCATTAACAAAAGGTTATTCAATGGCTGGATGGAGAGTAGGGTTTGCAATTGGTAATGAAAACGCAGTTACTTCATTGACTAAGCTAAAGTCTTATATTGATTATGGTACATTTCAACCTATTCAAATCGCTTCAACAGTTGCAATAAACGATTTAGATGATTATCCGAAAGAAGTATCTTCTATCTATTCTGAACGAAGATTATTAGCCACTGAGTATCTCACTAAATATGGTTTTGAGGTGCAGGAAAGTACTGCAACAATGTTTGTTTGGACAAAGTTACCAAAAAAATACAATAATGATTCAATGAAATTCTCTATTGATTTACTTTCAAAATCTAATGTTGCAGTTTCTCCAGGTCTTGGTTTTGGGAAATTTGGCGAAGGCTATATTAGGCTTGCATTAGTAGAGAACAAGCAACGTATTAGGCAAGCGATGAAAAATTTTGTAAAGACAAGTAATAGTGATTAGGGAATTTGTATCTAACTTATTTTTTAATACTGCTCTGGGTAATGGGTTTTATTATAATTTAAACCAAGTTGGAATTATATACCTTGGTTTAATTTCACTCATAGCAATTGTTTTATTTAGACTAAATGAAAAAATTAATTTACGAATATTGTATTTGTTTTGCTTTCTTTTAAGTTCTATAGCCACTTTTAATGTTTTGAGATATCTCCCATACGGTGGAGATGCAGCAATTTATTGTGAGCTAACTTCATTTTCAAAAAATTCAGGTATTTCAATTTACAATACAAGCTTTAAATATACTTTTAATTATCCACCAATATTTGAAAATATTCTTAACTACCTATGTACCTTGAATTATGAAGAAAATTATTATTTTTATTCAATAGGTTTTGGCATCTTCCTAGCAATATTATCGAAAAACCAAGGTAAAAATGTTATCCTCTTCTCCCTTTATTTTCTTGGATCATTTTTGGGATTAAGGTGGTCACTGAAAACTGGTAATTTTGTATTTCTTGAATTAATTTTTCTGACTTTGTTCGTTGTTAATTACAAAAAAAATAATCCAATCAGCTATCTATTTCTCATATTGTTCGGCTTTCAAAGACTTTGGTATTTACTACTTGTCCCATTATTCTTATTTTTTGATCGTGATAAGTCGTTAAAGAAATTTCAATTAATTTTTGTTTCTTCTTTTTTTCTCATTCTTCTGAATTTTAATAATTTATTAGTGTACCTTACTAGTTTATTACCTTCTGATGAGGGTTACAGTATATTTAAAGAATCTCCTGGACATAACACACCTTCAATTTATATCGGTTTAGTTAAAGGATTGGGTTTATCTCCCTCCCTAATATCTTTATTGTTTTATTTATTAGTGACTTTTATATTCCTATTCTTATTTATGAAAAATAAACCACTATCCAAAGAAGTAGTTGCTGTAGTTTTAATCTGTTCTTTAATTTTGTTTAACCCTTACTTAAAACCTTATCACTTTATTTTCTTTACTCCCTTGCTTCTTCTTATAAAAGACTCATACCTAACCAATACTAAAAGTATGCTTTTGAGTATTGCCTATCCAACTTTTTTCTGGATAGTTGCATCTAACTTATCAGTTGGTACATTAACGGGTTATTTCCAAACTGTTTTTTTCGGCTTATTTGTTTTCAACCTAGTTAAGTTAGACTTAAATAGAAATGATTGATTTAAGATCTGATACTGTAACAAAACCTGATAAAGATATATTAGAAGAAGCTTTAAATGCAGAACTAGGTGATGATGAATATGGAGAAGACCCAACTGTAAATCAACTTCAAGAAAAGTGTTCTAAACTCCTTGGTTTTGAAGATGCATTATTTGTTTCTTCAGGCCTTATGGGTAATCAGATATCTTTATTAATTCACAACACTCCAGGGAGTGAAGTCATCACAACATCTGATTCTCATATTAAAAATTACGAACACGGTGCTGCTTCTTTCCTATCGCGTGTTCAGTTTAGGGAGGTGGAACATGCGAATGGAGTTATTGACTTAGGAGAGATTGCTACAACATTTGAAAAATCAAAAGTCCATAAACCTAACATAAAAACAATAGCTCTTGAAAACACACACCTAGCTTCTGGCGGATCTATTGTTCCCTTCAATCATATAAAAAATATTTATGAACTTTCAAAACAACTAAATGTAAGTTTACATATTGATGGTGCAAGAGTTTGGCATGCAATTTTACAAGAAGATTCTTCTCTTAATTATGGATCAATTTGTGACAGCTTAACATTTTGTTTTTCTAAAGCCCTTGGAGCACCAATAGGTTCTATGTTATTAGGTAGTCGAAAATTTATTAAAGAAGCTAGAGAGTATAGAAAAATACTTGGTGGAGGCACAAGACAGGTTGGCGTTATTGCATCCATGGCTAGCAAGGCTTTAGACAAAAGAGAAAGGTTACTAGATGACCATACAAAAGCTGAAAATGTATATAAGGCTCTTTTAGATAATCATAAAAATAATGGATTTAATTTAAAATATCAAAATACAAACATGGTTTTTCTAGAATTTGAAAATAATGAGAATGCTAGCCAGTTCATTGAAAAACTCCACAATCAACAAGTTTTATCTGGTCTTATTAATAAAAATACGGTGAGGTTTGTTTTTCATAAAGATATTCTAAATGAAGACCTGGAAACTATAAAACAAGCTATTTACTCCTCTTCTAAATCCTGATTCCATTCTGTTATTGATTTTTCTGATAGATTTACTAAAACATAAGTACCAACTAGAGAAGATAAACACACTATTGAAATATAAATTAAAACATCCATTAGGCAATTGGGTTTAGAATCAGCAATACAAAATGCATTGCCTAACAAATAACCTATATATGTAGAAAAAATTAAAACCGTTATATAAATTAAAAATCTAGTTTTGTTGCTAAATCTCATAATTATATTAACTTTAGCTTATTATGAATTTTCCAAGTCCATGGATAACAATTTTAACTTTTGTTGCAATATTTTTTTCTGGTTTTTTTTCCTTCATATTTAGTAGAAAAATCATAGATCTTTACTTGAAAAACGTAGAAACAAAATTTTTAAAATCATTAGAGCCAATAATAGGAACTATTGGATTTGTTTCATCATTTGGTTTGAGTTTAGTAATTCTTTATTATTTAGTTATATTTGTAAGTTAACATATTTACACTGTCACACTTAGTATATTTTTATTATCAATTATTTGTAGTTCACAATGAGTAGGTCTATTTTTAGAAAAATCTTTATCATTTAGATGAAAGTAGGTAAATGCTCTTATTGTGTCTTGATGCGATATAAAGAGTGTGTCTTTATTCTTACTAAATAATTTATTTACTCTTCCGTAAACTTTTTCAAGAGGCTCAATTGTTTTGATTAAATCTATTGAATTCTCACTGTAAGATTTATACTCATCAGTTAATTTTATTTCTTCAATTGTTAATCCATGCCAGTTAGATACACCGGGCCATTCCGTTAGTTCTTCGGAGTAAGTTATATTTACGCTTAGATATTCATTAACTGCCAAAGCAGTCTGTCTTGCTCTTAAGATAGGGGACGATATTATTTTTTCTACTCTAAAATTTTTCTTTAAATTTTTTCCGATTTCTTTAGCATGTATATATCCTTTTTCACTAAGAAAGTAACCCGGCAAACTTCCATACTGTATATTTTTAATATTTTGAACTTCTCCGTGTCTTAGAAATAAATTGCTCATAAATTTAGCGTAGTGTGCAAAATGATTAAAATCTTAATATGGCATTAAACAAAAAAGAACAAGAAATATTGAATCAGATTGAACAGGAACTTTTAAAAAATGATCCGGATTTAGCAAATACTGTTAAAGAATCAACACTTTCAAAATACACTAGGACAAGAGCCGTTGTTTCTTTTTTTATATTCTGTATTGGGCTTCTGACTATGTTTAGTACTTATATAGTTCAACCAACTATTGCTCTTGTTGGTTTTGTAGTGATGGCATTAGCAGCTTATATCTTTGTTTCCAATACGAAGTCTTTATTAAATGCAGAAAATATTAACGAATGGAATTTTAAACAGGTTTACACTGTTCTAAGAAACAAAGATACCTCTAGACAAAGTTAAAAAAATTAATTAAATTTAATATACATCAAAAATTTTTTAGGAGTAAGGTTTTGAAAAAGGATGCATTTACATCTAAGCAAGCATGTTATTTATCTGGGTGCACTTCTCATCAATTACGATACTGGGACAAGGTGAATTTAGTAAATCCCTCTATACAATCTTCTAACGGCAAACCAGGCGTTCCTAAAATGTATTCATTTAGAGACATTGTAGCCTTAAGGGTTATCAAGACTCTCTTAGATAATGGAATGAGTATTCAGAGAGTCCGAAGGGCATGGAAATATTTGTCTAAGAATGCAAACCTAACCCATCACTTGTCTGAAGTCCGCCTTGTTTCAGATGGAAACACAATTTACTCTGTTGAAGATGAGGAAGTCTTTGATGCTCTAAAAAATGGTCAATTAACATTTTTTGAAACGATAGATAGCATTACTCAAGACGTTAAAGAAGATGTTTCTAAATTTGAGTTAGACAAGGAAAGATTTTTAAATTTACTGACTAAAGTAGAAGAAGATGTACTTAGTCAAGAACTTCAAGCGTAGTTTACAAGCTAAGTTAATTCACCGTTATGGAAAAATTTCTTAGCCACCGTACGTTAATATTAAATTCAACTTTTCAGCCACTCTCTGTAGTCTCATATCGAAGAGCAGTTTCACTTATATTAAATAAAAAAATTCATTCACTTGAAGATTCAAAAATAGTCTTTAAGTCAGAAAAAACTAAAATAAATTTACCAAATGTTGCTCTTTTAAATTATTTTGTTAACGCTCCATACTCTAGGAGAGTTGCTCTAAATAAAGAGAATATATTTATCAGAGATTTTCATACTTGTCAATATTGTGGAGGTTTAGCAGAATCTGTTGACCACATTATTCCAAAATCAAAAGGAGGAGAACACATTTGGAGTAATGTAGTAGCTTGTTGCAAAAAATGTAATCTGATTAAAGCTGATAAAGATTTGCTAAACACAAGTCTTAAATTAATTAAAACACCAGAGCACCCTGTCGGTGCTTTTTGGGTAAAAACCATAGTTGGTTCTAATCCGGATCCCTCATGGAGAAAATACCTAAAGTCGGCATAAAAATTTTTTATCAAAAAGTGTTGCATTGTGGTAGAGAGTGTCATATAATGTATAAAAGTGGTTCAAGGCACGAAAGGCGGATAAAGTGTTCCTTGGTGAGTTTCAACATACAATGGACTCTAAAGGTAGGGTAGTAATACCCTCAAAATTTAGAACAAGGCTTCAACAGGGCTGTGTGGTCACCAAGGGGCAAGATAATTGTCTTCAGATACTTACAAAAAAGACATGGGAAGAAGAAGCATCTAAGATGGCTTCGCTTCCTTCTACTGATCGCACTTCTAGACAATTAAGAAGAGCATTGTTCAGTGGAGCTATTGATGTAAAAATTGATTCTGCAGGACGAGTACCAATCCCAGAAAACCTAAGAGAATATAGTGGAATTGACCTCAATGATGAAGTAACTGTAACAGGTTCTGGACCTGTAGTTGAAGTGTGGTCAACAAGAAGTTGGAAAAAAATTCAAAAAGAAGCAGATCAATCATTTGCAAACATAAACGAGGTGAAAGAATAGGTTCATAGCCAGCTCTCTAGACAACTAAATTGGAACACCCTTACTCCGCCCAACTTTCCAATTGGTGCCAGTTCTAGAGAGCTGGGTATGAATGAAAACAGGGCTGGGTACTTAGAGCATGAAGGGGTGATGTTAACTGAAGTTAATTCAGTAATTTCAAATACACCCTCAGGTATTTTTATAGATGCAACTTATGGATATGGTTCTCATTTTCGAAATATTAAAAATAAATTTTCTAAATTAGATCTTTTAGCTTTTGACAGAGATGTAGATGTTTTAAATAATCCAAATTCAGAAATTGTTCATTTAAATTTTTCTCAAATCTCTGATTATCTTGTAGAAAATAGTATTGATACTATTTCAGGAATTTTATATGATTTTGGGGTTTCCTCTCATCAATTAGATAATCATATGAGAGGTTTCTCATACTCTAATAATGGCCCTTTAGATATGAGAATGAATCAGAATGATGGTATTAATGCTTTTGAAGTCATAAATAAATTTGACGAAATTGAAATTGCAGATATTTTATTTCAAAATTCAGGAGAAAAAAATTCACGTCGTATTGCCAAAGATATTGTTAGTTCTCGCCCCCTTGAATCAACCCAGGAACTAGTAAATGTTATTAAAAATTCTATTGGTAAACAAAATCCAAAGTATATATCTCAAACTATAAAACGTTGCTTTCAATCATTTCGAATTTACGTAAATGATGAGTTGAATGAAATACAGCAGTCATTAAATAGCATTAAGAGCTTTGTTAAGGCAGATGGTGTAATTATCTGTTTAACTTATCATTCACTTGAAGACAAAATTGTTAAGAAAATTTTTAGTGAATTAACTACATCTTGTTATTGTGATGTTTCCATCCCAGTATGTACTTGCGAAAATGAACAACTATACGCATATGGTAAGAAAAAGAAAATTTATCCTTCAGATCAAGAAGTATTAAAAAATCCAAGGTCATCATCTGCAACCCTCAGGTATGTGATTAAGTTATGAAGTTTAGGAACTTATTATTTTCATTCATTGCAATGTACATAATTTCCATGGTTTCAAATTTATATTTTAATTTAAAAATTAACACCCTTTCAGGTGAACTTTCTTCTTTAAAAACCGAATTAGTTGAATTAGAAATTGATAAATCAAATGCTCATCTTATATATATAGAAAGTTTTTCTACTAGCAATATGGAATTACTTTCCAAGAGTATGAATTTTAGAAGGTTAGACATTCACAATAAGAATATAGACCTAGTTAAACCATACAAGTTAGAGGATAAGGAAAAACCAATAGTAGTTTTAGGTTTTGGTGGAAGATGAATTTATTTAAAATAAAGAGTCTGTTACTTTTTTCATTAATAGTTTTAGTGGTCGTAGGTTCTTCGTTTGTATTTATATCAACAGTACATGATTTACAATTTACAAACTCTGAGTACTTTAAAGATCAAGCCCTTTC
>Ga0222718_10000579_pt1 | contig 37455 bp, 41 predicted proteins | sample C33_27DmetaG_FD_165045 | JGI IMG/M metagenome (GOLD analysis project Ga0222718, IMG submission 165045) | Estuarine water microbial communities from San Francisco Bay, California, United States - C33_27D | ecosystem: Environmental > Aquatic > Marine > Unclassified | place: USA: California...
GACGGCGGCGGCGGTTTCAGACCATCGACACTCAGGCATCAGCACCGCCGATCGGCGCACGCGAGCGAAGGCCGATGGCGCGCATCACATCGCAGGGGCGAAGCGAGGGCCCGGCATCGTCGAGGTCGCGAATAGTTCGGGCCACACACTGGATCCGTCGCAGGCCCCGGCCACTGAGTTGACCCTTGAGGAGCGCCTGTTCGAGCAAGGCGCGCGCTTCAGCTTCGAGAGGCGCCGCCTGCGCCAGGCTCTCGCCCTGGAGTTCGGCGTTGCAGCGAACCCCTCGGTCGCGTGCGAGGCTTCGTACCATCTCGACCCGCTCCGCGATAGCGCTCGAGGGTTCGGCTGAGCCACCGAGCAGGTCGCTCGGATGAGGGCGATCAACGTGGACCATGAGGTCGATTCGGTCGAGCAAGGGTCCGGAGATACGTCGGGCGTATCGGGCGCGAGTCGATGCCGGACAGCGACAGCCGACATCGCCTCCGACACCGCACGGACACGGGTTCATCGCTGCAACGAGCAGTACTCGGGCGGGTTGTTCGGTGGTACCACCGGCCCGAGCAACACGCACCACTCCTTCCTCGAGTGGCTGACGAAGTGCGTCGAGCACCGATGGGGCGAACTCGCCGAGTTCGTCAAGGAAGAGCACCCCGTTCGAAGCAGCGCTGACTTCGCCCGGCCGGGCACTTCCCGACCCCCCGCCGACAAGTGCGGCCATGGATGCCGAATGATGAGGCGCCCGGAAGGGAGGTTGCCAGATGAGCCCATGCGGGAGTGACAGGCCAGCTGCACTGTGGACGCGCGTGACCTCCATCGCCTGAGCCGGATCGAGTGCCGGGAGAAGGCCGGGTAGTCGTCGAGCCAACATCGTCTTTCCTGCCCCGGGAGGCCCGACGAGCAACAGATGGTGACCACCGGCGGCCGCGTACTCGAGTGCGAGACGGGCGGATGGCTGGCCACGGACGTCGGCCATATCGAGCATGGGGGGCGCTGGTGGTGATTCTGGCGCAGGCGGGAGGTCGGGCCATGGAAGTTGGCCCGCCAACGAGGCGACAACATCGGTCAGCATGCGAATCGCGCGAACCCGAGAGCCGACCACGAGGCCGACGACTTGTGCGTCGGTCGCCGGTACGAGGACCCGCTCGGCGGGGATCGCGTCGGCGAGCGGAAGTGCTCCGGGTACCGCCCGGACCGAACCGTCGAGGCCGAGTTCACCGAACGCGCCGAGATCGCTAACCGCTGGGAGTTGGCCAGAGGCCATCAGAACACCAATGGCGATCGGCAGATCGAGACCTGCGCCCACCTTGGGGATCGCTCCGGGCGCAAGGTTTACGGTGATTCGTCTGAGCGGCCACGTGCAATCAGACGAGATCACCGCAGCGCGGACTCGGTCGCGCGCCTCGCGACACGAAGCGTCGGGCAGGCCAACGATGGTGAAACCAGGAAGTCCATCGGCTACGTGGACCTCGACAGAAACAGGACGGCCGTCGACTCCTGCCAGGGTCGCCGACGAGATGGTGGCGAGCATGGCGCAACCTCCACACGAGACGGTGAAAGGCGCCTGTCAGGCCGTAACGCAAGCCGCAAACGCAACGCTACCGGTCGGGTGCGACAACCCTGTCGGTCAACGGAGAACCTCGCGCGTGTAGCGCACCACCGCGTCGAGTTCAGCGGGCGTCAGGCTGCCGCCAAACGACGGCATCGCATTGCGACCATCGGCGATGATCGCTCGCTGGTCTGCAGGGTCGGGGTACTGCTCCACGACTGCGCCGTCAGCCAGCATCGGGCCGGTCCCGCCACCCCCATCGGCCCCGTGGCAGTTCGCACACCTACCCTGATAGATCTCGCGGCCGGTGACCAGCTCAGCATCGGGTGTGCCTCCTGGGCCGAGCGGCACCTCCGGTGCTTCGCTTGCGCAAGCGACCGGCAACGCCACCGCAACAAGTACGGCAGCGAAGAACGATCGATGGAAGGTGGAAGCTCGCACGAAGCCGCACGATACTGAGTAGATGGGAATGGACCCGACTCGGCCGCACCGCAAGCGGCCGACTGACTACCTCTACGTCGCTGCTGGCTGCGCAGCGGCACTGTTGTTGGTGGTCTGGGTCCTCTTCGGGAGCACGTGATGCTCGATCCTGAGAAACTCGGCGAGCTCGAGATCCGGTTTCTGCAGCCGTATCAAGCCACGAAGATGTATCTCTGCCCCAACTGCAACCGAGATATTCCGCCTGGAACCGGTCACTACGCCGTGGTCCCCGTCGATGCTCCGGACCTCCGACGACACTGGCACCGCGGGTGTTGGGACAGCCGGAAGACACGCGGCGCCAAGCGCTGAGCCTCAGTCCAGCCCAACGATCGACGGACGCCAACTGAGCGCCCCAGAGATCGCAACGGTGCACAAACCGACCACAGTCATCGTTTCGGCCGGACCGAATGACACCGACAGCACACTCGACGCTGCGGCGCCGATTGGCAGACCTCCCATGAACCCGGTCATCATCAGTCCCATAACGCGGCCCATCATCTCGGGGGCCGTCGCCTTCTGCAGGATCGTGCGGTGGCTGGCCATCGCCAAGCCAGCGTTGATTCCCCACAGCAGCATCACGATGAGTGCGGCTCGCCAACTTGGTGCCAGGCTCAGCGCGAACTGTCCCCCGCCGAGACCGACGCCGATGAAGACAGCCACATTCAGTCCGTGGCGGCTGACAGGTCGATTCGCAACGTAGAGCGAACTGAGCATCATGCCGACCCCAAACGCCCCCATGACGGCGCCCGCGCTGGCGGCTTCTCGACCGAACTCGCTCTCGACGACCCGCGGCATGTTGATCTGCATCACCGAAAAAGAGCTCCCGAGCACGAGCGAGAGCAACACCATCGTGCGAACCGGTTCGGTCGACCAGGTGTAGCGAAGCCCGGTACGGAGGGAGCGCACGAAACTCTCGGCCGGCGCTGAGACCTCTGACGCAGGAACGACAATCGGACGCATGAACACGATCGACAGGGAGGCGAGTACGGTCAGCAGCGCAAAGCCACCAGCATCGCCGAAGAACTCGATCGCTACACCGGCGAAGATCACGGCAACGAAGTTCGCAGCGTTCATCGCACCGTTCTGCAGTGCAATCGCGTTGACCAACCGGCCAGGAGCAACGAGCAGTGGAACCATGGCGTTCACGTTCGGCGGGTTGACCATGACTGCGGTTCCGACGAGCACCGCTGCGATGCCGGTGATGAGGGGCGTCGCCTGACCGAAGGCGATGACGACCGTGAATGCGGCGAGCAGCACGACCGTGATAGTCGTCCAAGTGGTGAACAGCCGTTTGCGGTCGACCCGGTCGGACCATGCCCCTGCCGCAGCGGAGAACAACATCGCCGGAAGCCCGAGCAGACCGGCGACGATACCTTCGGCCGCCGTCCAGTCGGTGAGCGTGACCACCAACCAGACGAAGGTAAACCGCATGGTGCCCCCGATACCAGCGAGGCACGTCTGCGCCAGCCAGAACCCCCGGAAATCGCGGTTAGCCAGTAATTCTCGAGACGGACTGGGCACGCCCGGACACTACGACCTAGAAGGCAGCCTCGATGATCTCGATCGACGGACCGGTCACAGTCGCCACGTCGAAGCGGAGTCGGCCCCGGCGATCGTGGCTGTCGAGCCACGCCATGGCCGTACGGCGCAAGATTCGTTGCTTGCGACCGTCGACCGCCTCGAAGCCGGAGCCGAACCGGTCGCTCGAGCGCGTTTTGACCTCGCAAAAGACGATCTCATCACCCTTCGCAACGACAAGATCGAGTTCGCCCCCACGAACCCGCCAGTTCTGGTCGAGCACTTCATAACCAACGGCCTCGTAGTGCCGCGCCACGCAACGTTCACCCCATCGTCCGAGCGCAACTCGGGATTGCTCTCCGTCTCGTCTGCTCATGGTCGTGACGATACAAACAGGATGTGACACGCAGTGCACGCGCGCCGTCGATGGCGCCGCACCTGACGTCAGTGCACCCGCCGAAGCTGAAGAGAGACTCGGTGTTGTGCCGAGCCAGCCGATCAGTTGAAGCGCTTTTCCTTGACCTTTGCGGCCTTGCCGATGCGATCGCGCAGGTAATAGAGCTTGGCGCGACGCACGTCACCGCGAGCGCCGACTTCGATTTTTTCGACGATCGGGGTGTGCAGCGGGAAGGTCCGCTCGACACCGACGCCGAAGCTCAGCTTGCGAACGGTGAACGTCTCGCGCACACCGGCACCCTGACGACGGATCACGACGCCTTCGAAGACCTGGGTGCGCTGACGGTTGCCCTCGATCACGCGCACATGAACCTTGAGGGTGTCACCCGGCGCGAAATCAGGGACATCGTCCCGGAGGCTGAGGTTGTCGACGAGATCGGTGGGCTGCATGGCTGCCTCGGTTTGATAATGCGAACGTTCGAAAGCGGGGTGTCAGGACCCGGGCCGATCGATGAGTTTACGGCGACAAAGCCAGACTCCCACCCACCCGCCGTGTTACTGCAGCTCAATATCGAACTCGGCCAGGACCTCTTGCTCGACCCCACTGAGACCGCCTCGGGCTTCGAGGAGGTCGGGACGTTCGCGTGCAGTGCGTTCGATGGCCTTGGCAAGACGCCAACGATCGACTTTGGCGTGATCACCGGACCGCAGGACATCGGGAATCTCCCACCCTCGAAAATCGGCGGGTCGCGTGTAATGCGGATACTCGAGCAAACCCTTCGAGAAGGACTCGTCATCGGTGGAAGTCGAGTTGCCGAGCACCCCAGGAACGAGCCGCCCGACCGCTTCGATGACGAGGGCCGCCGCCACCTCTCCACCGGCGAGAACAACGTCACCCACCGAAATTTCGCCGTCACAAAGATTCTCTCGTACTCGCTCGTCGACCCCCTCGTAGCGTCCGCACAAGAGCGAGAAGCCAGTGAGTTCTGCCAACTCGTGCGCCATGGTCTGATCAAAGCGGCGACCTGCTGGCGACAGATAGAAGAGCGGCCGCGGTGGATCGACGGCCTCGACTGCACCGAACAGCGGCTCAGGCTTCATGACCATTCCGGCGCCACCACCGAACGGAGCGTCGTCGACGGTCTGGTGAACGTCGGTCGTGGTCTGACGAAGATCGTGGACCCGGATGTCAAGATAGCCATCACGCCGGCCCCGTCCGATCACCGACTGGTCGACGATGTGGTCGACCATCTCCGGGAAGATCGAGAAGACATCGATTCTCATCGGGTCAACGTCTCGCCGTGCAACGTGTGACAACCCTCTACTCGACATCGTGATCCGACGCAGCGGCATTGAGGTCGAAGAGGCCAGCGGGCACGTCGACCCGGATCTCTGTACCGGCGATGCGCGACACGATGAACCGCGCCGGAACGAGCGAACCCGAGTCGAGTTCGAGAAGGTCGGAGGCAGGGTTGTCGAGCACCTGTACGACGGTGCCCTGAACGACGCCGTCTTGATCGATGACGGTCGATCCGATCAGCTCGTGCACCCACAATTCATCGGGATCGTCGATCGGCTCGGCCGACAGCACCACATTGCGGAGCGCTTCGGCCTGGTCGCGGTGGTTTACGCCAATGAACTGCACAAGCCAACCACCCTTATGCGGCCGCGACGATCGGACCTCGAGCGGTCCGTTCGCAGCGCTGAGCACTGAGCCGGGGGCGAGGCGCTCGGTTCGATTAGAGGTGAGCAGCACGTTCACCTCGCCGCGCAAGCCGTGCGGACGGGTGACGCGGCCGATCTCGAGCACGTCAGTCGACGAACTCGACCTCGATCGAGGTGACGTCATCATCGACACCGGCGGCACGCACGACGGTGCGGATCGCACCGGCCACACGGCCACGCTTGCCAATGACGCGACCCATGTCGCCATCGCCGACCGTGACGTCGAGCCGGAGGCCGCCGTCGGTCTCGGAATGAGCGACGCTCACCGCGTCGGGGTTGTCGACCAGTTGCTTCACGACGTACTCGCAAACCGCGACTGCGGTGACAGCGCTCATTCGTCGCCCTCGCTAGCTTCGTCGTCGGTCGCCTCGTCGGCGCCGCCATCGTCAGATGCCGGGGCCTCGGCCTTGACGGCGGCGTCGGCTTCTTTCTCCATCTGCTTCTTCGACTTGCGAGGGGCGCGCTCCGGAATGGAGGAATCGATCGCCTCGCCGGTGTGCTCGGTCCAGGCGCCGGAGATCTTCAGGAGTTTCTCCACCCGGTCGGTCGGCTGGGCGCCGTTGGAGAGCCAGTGAACAGCCCGTTCATTGTCGATGTTGATAACCGACGGATCTTTGCGGGGCTCGTAGGTACCGATGATCTCGATGAACCGGCCGTTGCGCGGGGAGCGCGAATCGGCGGCGACGACACGGTAGGTGGGCTGCTTTTTCTTGCCCATCCGCATGAGGCGGAGCTTGACGGCCATGGGTTGAATCTCTTCTTCTGGGATCGCTGGGTGAAAATTCGTAGAGTCGCGGCACAGGCCAAGACAACCCACGTATTCAATCCGAAGCAGCGCCCCGAACCAACCTGCAGCGAAGGACTACCAACCTCTGCGGCTGACGGTCCAGACACAGAACAGCCGCCAAAGCCTCGTCTACCCCCGGCCGAGCAGGTCGGAGAAGTCGGGAGGCCCGTCGCCTTCGAGGCCGGGGAGGGTGAGGGCGTCCTTTGGAATCTTCGCTGGGCCTCTCTCGGTCACGCGGCCCCCTGGAGCCTTGCGTCGCCCACCCTTCTGCTTGCCCTTCTTGACCTTGCCCTTCCGGCCTGACGGGTTCTGCTTCTTGCTCCCGAAGCCGGCGAACTGCTTCATCATCTTGCTCATCTGCCCGAACTGATCGAGGAGCTGCTTGACGTCGGTGGGCTGCATACCCGAGCCGGTGGCGATGCGGGTGCGGCGGCTTCCGTCGATAATCGCGGGTTTGGTCCGTTCCTCGGGGGTCATCGAACGGATGATGCCTTCGAGCCGGGCGATGTGTCGATCGTCGATCTCGAGGTCACGGGCTTCCTTCGGGATACCCGGCATCATCCCCATCAGGTTCCCGATCGGACCCATCTTCTTGATCTGCTGCATCTGCTCGAGGAAGTCCTCGAGCGTGAACGTGCCATCCATGAGGCGGGCGGCGGCCGCCTCGGCCTCTTCCTTATCGAAAGCTTCTTCCGCCTTCTCGATGAGGGTCTCGACATCGCCCATGCCGAGAATGCGACTGGCGAGACGATCGGGGTAGAACGTCTCAAAATCGTCGAGCTTTTCGCCAGTGGACACGAAGGCGATCGGCTTGCCGACGACCTCCTTGACGGAGAGCGCAGCACCACCGCGAGCGTCACCGTCGAGCTTGGTGATGATGACGCCATCGAGTTCGAGAGTCTCATTGAAGGCGCGAGCAGTATTGACGGCGTCCTGACCGGTCATCGCGTCGATGACAAGGAATGTGTAGTCGGGCGTGACTGCGTCGCTGATTTGACGGATCTGCTCCATCAGTTCTTCGTCAATGGCAAGACGACCGGCCGTGTCGACAATCACGACATCTCGGCCGGTACGGGTCGCTTCGGCGATTGCCTTGCCGGCAACGTCCACGGGATCGGTCGGCTCAGAGAAGACCGGTACCCCGACCTGACCACCGAGGGTGCGGAGCTGTTCGACGGCGGCCGGACGCTGAAGGTCAGCGCCGACGAGCAGCGGGTTGCGGCCCTGTCGCCTGAACCATTGCGCGAGCTTGCCGGTATTGGTGGTCTTGCCTGCGCCCTGCAGACCGGCCATGAGCACGACGGTGGGCGGCTTGGACGCGTACGAGATTTTCATCGCCTCGCCGCCGAGGCTCGTGGTGAGCTCTTCCAGCACGATCTTCACGACCTGCTGAGCAGGATTGAGGGCCTTGCTCAGCTCTTCACCGATTGCGCGTTCGCGGATGCGCCCCACCATGTTCTTGGCCACGTCGAGGTTGACGTCAGCCTCGAGAAGCGCCAGGCGGATCTCTCGCAAGACGTCGTCGACGTCGTCCTCGCTGAGCTTTCCACGCCCACGAATACGGCTGAAGATCCCGTCGAAGCGGTCAGAGAGTGTCTCGAACATGGTGCGGTCAGGGTATCGGCCCGACCAAGCTTGAGCAGCTCGCCGTGGCTAGCGTCGGCTGAGTGAACTTCACCCTTCGTCAGTGGTCGATCATCGTCGTACTCGCTGCGAGTTTCATCGCGGCCGCAATCCTCATGAGCGGGGGCGAAGATCCTGCGGTGGAAGAGACCGCCATCGAGTTTGACGAGGTCGTGTGGTGCGAGGCTGCGAATGCGATCCGACGCTGGTCGAGCATCCTCGACGGGTCGGCCGACGGAGATTCCATCGACGACGTCCGCAACTTGCGCCGAGCCCTCGCCGACGGCCGCCTCGTCACTCCGCAAGAACTGGGCTTCGAGATCGCTCGGCTCCAGGACTTCGCCATGCTCGTCGAGCAAGGCGACAAGGTCGAAGGTGATCTCGCAGCAGGTCTCGTCAGCGCGCAAGGGAACGTCGACACCGAACGCGTCGCGTCAGCGGTCGCAGCACTCAACAACGCGCTCGGCGAGTGCGGCCTCGACACGATCACGACCAGCTGATTATTTCGACCGATCCCACCGTGGGTCGTGTGCGATCTACTCGAAGAGTGCGCCGACGAACTCCGATTCGTCGAACTCGACGAGGTCGTTAATGCCTTCACCGAGACCGACGAGCTTGACCGGCACGCCGAGCTCGTCGTGAATCGCCACGACGATGCCTCCCTTGGCCGAACCGTCGAGCTTGGTGAGTACGACCCCGGTTACATCGACGGCCTCGGCAAACTGCTTGGCCTGACTCATGCCGTTCTGGCCGGTGGTGGCATCGATGACAAGCAGGGTCTCGGTGACGGTACCCGCACCCTTCTCGGCGACACGTCGGACCTTCGAGAGCTCGTCCATGAGATTGGTCTTGGTCTGCAACCGGCCTGCCGTGTCAGCGAGCACGAGGTCGGCTCCGCGTGCGTTGGCCGCCTCGACCGCGTCGAATACGACCGAAGAGGGGTCAGCCCCTTCTGCGCCCCGCACAAGGTGCACGTCGGACCGCTCGGCCCACATGGTGAGCTGCTCGGCTGCTGCGGCCCGGAACGTGTCCCCGGCCGCCAGCACGACCTTGCGGCCATTGTCGGTTTCGCGCTTCGCAAGCTTGCCGATCGTGGTGGTCTTGCCGGCACCATTGACCCCGACAAAGAGCCAGACAGCCGGACCGGGCTCACCACCGGCAGCGGCAACATCCGCCGATAACGAGCGGTCGAAACCGGTAAGCCGCTCGACCATCTCGGCCTGAACCAGAGCCGGGATCTCAGCTGCATCCTCGGTTCCGTCGGCTTCGACTTTCGCCTTTACCGCCTCCATGATCGACGTTGAGGTCGCTACGCCGACATCGGCTCGGATGAGGGCTTCTTCCAGGGACTCCCACGTATCTCGGTCGATTCCACCCGAGAAGATTCCACCAAAGAACCCTGTCAGCGACGCACGAGCACCGGCGAGACGTTCCCGAAAACTCGGCAGCGGGGGGTCGGTGGCGATGCGGGCATCGTCGACCTCAGCAGCGGCGGGCACTGCACCGAACTGGTCGACAACATCGGAGATGTCGAAAATGCCTGTGGGATCAGGCGGGTCGACCGTGAGACCGGTGTCACGATCACGACGAAGAACGATGAACGACGCTGCAACAATCATGAGGGCAGCAATGGCGATGAGGGTTGCGAACAACATGACGGGGTCAGCCTAACGGCGGAAGCAAACCCAACCCGAGACGACGATCGGGGTTCGCTAGTTGCTCCCCACCGTGACCTGCAGGGTGATCCGCCGGCCTCCTCGGAGGACCTCAATGTCGATTTCGTCACCGGGCCGGAAGAACTTGAAGTCGGCAGCGAGCTGCTCCATCGTCGTTACGAGCTCTCCGTCGACCTCGATGATCAGGTCACCTACTTCAAGACCAGCGACGTCAGCCGGCGACGCATCGACCACAAGGCTCACCAGCGCACCAAGCGTGCCATCAGTCGGTGTGGCGCCGTTGATGCCGAGGAATCCAAGCTCGAGCGACTCACCGTTCACAATGCGTTGGGCGATGATGAGGATGGTGTCGGAGGGGACGGCGAACCCGACACCGACGTTGGCGGTGGCGACACCGTCGGTGCGGATCGACGTGTTCATTCCGATCACGTGGCCATCCTTGTTCGCAAGGGCACCGCCTGAATTGCCCGGATTGATCGGTGCATCGGTCTGGATCATCTCTACCGCCACCGGATTGGTCGGGTCGGAGCCGCCGAACTGATTGATGCGGTTGACGGCGGAGACGATGCCGGCGGTGACGGTCTGGTCGAGACCGAACGGGCTACCGATCGCAACGGCGAGTTGACCGACTGCCACCGTCTCCGTGGCAGCAAACACCGCCTCCACGAGCTCGAGGCCCTCGGGGTCGACCTGGACCACCGCGATGTCACGGGCAGAGTCGCCACCGACGACCACACCACTGACTTGCACGCCGTCGTCGAACAGAACCGACACCGTGTTGGCGCTTCCAACCACATGATCGTTCGTGACGATGTAGCCGTTCTCGGCGTCCCAGATGATGCCGGAGCCTTGCCCTACCCCTGTGTTGATCAACACCACCGAAGGCGAGAGCGCTCTAGCGACAGCGGTCACCGGTTCGACTCCGGGGTCGTCTTCCACCACCGGCGGTGGGGTCGTGGTCGGACTCAGATCGCCTCCCGTCTCGTTGCCAACCGGCGCTGCCGGCGACGTTTCGGCTTGTTCGATGCTGATCCCGTCGTCGTCGATCTGCATACCAATCACGACACCTCCTCCGACGAGCAGCGCAGTGACCAACATGCCAGCGGCGAAGCCCGCCGCTACCCGCCACCGAAGACGAGACGCGCCAAAGGGTGTCGGCGGGGCCGGGATCGGCGACGCCGTGGGTGGCCCGGCCCCAGCAATGAAAGCGGGCGGGAGAATCGAACCGGCTGGGCGAGGAGCACCACTCGATACCGGAGGTGACATCCGCGGAGCGGTCGGGGGAGCCGCTCCCGGTCCTTGCGCACCTTGCCCGGGGGGAGGCGGGGGTGGTGGCACCGGGGCGGTCGAGTATGGGCCCGCCGGGCGGTCGGTCGCGGACACCGTTGGGGGGAACGGTTTTTCGTTCGCGACAGGCCGCTCAACGGCGGGCCACTCCGGCGAGGCGGAGGGTTCCTCACCGGGCGAATTGTCGATCGGATATCGATCCATGGGCGGACAGTACGGGCTGTAGGCGAAAGGTTCGGTAAGACGCCGCGAAAATCAGGTGAAGCGAGGCGCGCCGGGTTTTACGGTCCGACCGACCGGTTCGGATGCTTTCCCACCTCGACATGTCAGTCGTCCTGGGTTCACGGCGGCAGGGGCGAGTTGATGCTGCGAGGGAACCAGAGCACAAACGTCGAGCCACGACCAACATCGGATGCGAGGTCCACGCGGCCACCGTGCGACTCAACGATCTGGCGCACGATCGTCAATCCAAGACCGGAGCGACCGTCCTGACGTGCGGCACCGCGGTCACCTTTCCAGAACCGCTGGAAGATCCGCAGGTGGTTCTCGGGAGCGACACCAGGCCCTTCGTCGGCGACGGAGATGAAGTTCCAGTCGTCGAACCGATCGGCCGAGACCGTAATCGTCGATCCGCTGGGCGCAAGCCGCACCGCATTCGCGAGCAGGTTTGCCACGGCGCGCCTCACCGCGGAGTTGTCACCACATACCGGCAGTGTGTCGGCAGGGAGCTGGATCGCAAGCCGGAGGTTGGCAGCCTCAGCCGGGGCCGAGAACTCCTCGGTGAGGTCTTGGGCGAGTTCGACGAGATCGAAGTCCTCCTGCCGCATCGTGCGCGTGCCGTGGCGGGCGTAGGTGAGGAGGTCGTCGACGAGCCGGGACATGCGCTCGGCTGAACGACCGACGACCTCACCGACCGCCCGGAGCTCTTCTTCGTCAGCGTTTGCGTCGGACATGACAACGTCGAGGTTCGTGCGGATCACGGCGAGTGGATTGCGCAGCTCGTGGCTGGCCTCGTGGATGAACTCCCGTTGGTTTTCGAACGCGTGATCGAGGCGACCGAGCATGTCGTCGAAGGTGTCGGCGAGCTGTTTGAGCTCATCGTCGGGGCCCTCGAGTTCGATACGGCGCGACAAGTCGGTGCCGGAGATCTCCCGAGCGACCGAAGTGATCCGCCCGACCGGTCTGAGCACGAGACCGGCCACGAACCAGCCGACGCCGAGACTGCCAATGAACAACAGACCCAGTGCACCGAATGCGTACTTCCGCAGCTGATCGAGCGCCTGTTGGTTGACCTCTCGCTCGAACACAGCGAGCTGATCGACGACCTCGACTTCCACAGGCACACCGATGATCGGGCCGTCCTCCAGTGGTTGGAAGAGCCGAACCATCTCCTCGGTGCGGCTGACGTCTTGGTCACGCAACTCCTGAGCGAGGCCGGCGTAGATACCCCCGACGACCACAGTGGCGAGGCCGAAGAGGAGGACCGAGTAGAGGACCATGAGCCGGAAGCGGATCGATCCTGCCCAGCCTGGGAGCCGTTCCGCAGCGCGAACGGCGACTGGCGGTGCGGGCGCTTCAGTCACGGTCACCGTCGTCGAACGGAAGCAGGCGATAGCCCGACCCGATGACAGTTTCGATCGCCTGCTCCTCGTCGTCATCGGAGAGCTTGCGTCGAAGGGTGCCGACGGTGACTCGCACCGTGTTGGTGAACGGATCGGCGTGCTCATCCCACACATGCTCGAGCAGGTGTTCCTGACTGAGTACTTCGTCGACGTGGGCCATGAAATATCGCAGGAGCGCAAACTCTTTCGCAGTGAGGTCGAGCTTGCGATCACCGCGGTGGGCCCGTTTTTTGACGTCATCAAGCTCAATGTCGCCGACGACAAGCACCGACGTGGAGCGGCCGGCCTCACGACGCAACAGCGAACGTACGCGTGCGGTGAGTTCGCCGAACGCGAACGGCTTGACAAGATAATCATCAGCGCCGTAATCGAGGCCCTCGATCCGCTCGTCGATCGAGTCGCGGGCTGTGAGCATAAGGATGCGTGGTGAATCACCCTCTTGAGGCGGATTGGTTCGCAACTGCCTGCAGACCTCGAGGCCATCGATGCCCGGCATGGTGAGATCGAGGCACACGAGGTCGTAGGGCGTCAGCTCGGCTTTCGCGAGCGCTTCTTCACCACCGTGCGCGAGATCTACTGCGTAGCCCTCGCGGCGTAAGCCCCGAGCGACCGCCTCGGCCAGTTCGACCTCGTCGTCGACCACGAGAATCCGCATGGTGCGGAAACTAGCCGGGAGAGCGCTCACCGAACGCGTTCGGCTGCGCGTATGGTGCGCCTCGGTAACTTCCACGGGCTCACGACAGCACTTCGCGCCGAAAGCTCGTATCAAGCCCCGAATCGGAGCCCTGCCATGACCGATGATGACGATCTGCCACCCCTCGAGCGGGCGCTGGTAGAGCTGCGCCGGGTGATCGTCGGCCAGGAACGACTCGTCGAGCGGCTTGTGGTCGCCCTCGTGGCCGGAGGGCACTGCCTGCTCGAAGGTCCACCAGGTCTGGCCAAGACCCTCTCGGTCCGGACCCTCGCCGCAACCACCGGCGGCACGTTCAGTCGGGTGCAGTTCACCCCCGATCTCCTTCCGGCAGACATCACCGGCACACGCATCTATCGCGCCTCCTCAGAGGAATTCGATGTCGAACTCGGCCCGGTCTTCGCCAACTTCGTGCTCGCAGACGAGATCAACCGGGCGCCCGCAAAGGTGCAGTCGGCACTCCTGGAGATCATGGGTGAAGGCCAAGTCACGATCGGCGGCGAGACCTTCGAGGCACCAAAACCGTTCCTTGTGCTCGCCACCCAGAATCCGATCGAGTCCGAAGGGGTGTACAGCCTGCCGGAGGCCCAACGCGATCGCTTCTTGATGAAGGTGCTCGTCGACTATCCCACCGGCGCTGAGGAGATCGAAATCATCCGCCGAATGGGCACCGTGCCACCAACGGTGGAGCAGGTCCTCGAGGTCGACGACCTTGTCGCCTGGCAGAAGCGGGCACTCACAATGATCGTCGATCAGGGCGTCCTCGAGTACGCCGTCAACCTCGTGCTTGCCACCCGAACGCCGGCGGTGTACGGCCTCGACGATCTCACGCCGATGATCGAGTTCGGCGCCAGTCCTCGAGCATCGCTCGGGCTCGTGTCCGCCGGGCGCGCCATGGCCTTGCTACGCGGCCGAGACTACGTCGTGCCCCAAGACGTCTTCGACGTGGCACCCGATGTGCTGCGCCACCGGATCGTGCCGTCGTACGAAGCCTTGGCCACCGAGATGAACGTCGAGCAGATCCTCGTGCGGATCCTGTCCACCGTGCCTGCGCCAATCATTTCACCGTCGACACAGGACCCGGGTCGCATCGACAACGCAGCGTGGATCCCGACTGGCCCCGTTCCCTCGCCCGAATCGTGACGATGGCAACAACGAAGTCGGCCGACGATCGCACCCGTGAGATTCTTCGGCGACTCGAACTCGACGTCGAACGTCGCCTCGACGGCTTGCTGCAAGGCGACTATCGGGGCCTCGTATCCGGCCTTGGCAGCGAGCCCGGCGACACTCGCGGGTACCGACCCGGTGACGACGTGCGCCGCATGGACTGGAACGTCACTGCCCGTACGGGCGAGCCCCATGTCCGAGACACCGTCGCCGACCGCGAGCTCAAGACATCGGTGCTCGTCGACCTCTCCCCCAGCCTCGACTTCGGAACCAGCACACTCCGAAAGGCAGACCTCGCGATAGCGGTCGTAGCTGCAACTGGGATCCTCACCGAGCGCTCCGGAAACCGCCTCGGCGCAATCGTCGCCACCGCGAACGAGATTCACGAACTCAGAGCCCGCAGCGGGCGGCGTCACCTCATGGCACTACTCCAGCGCATCGCTACGTACGACCCGGCGTCGGTGGTCGCTCATCCCCACCAGACCCTGTTCTGCGATGCGCTCCACCGTCTCGCCGCAACCAGACACCGCAGCGGTCTCGCTGTCGTGATCTCTGATCTTCTCCGTTCCGGGTGGGACGATCCGCTCCGGGCCGTAACCCAACGGCACGAGACCCTGATGGTCGAGGTCGTCGACCCCCGCGAACTCACACTGCCGAACGTCGGCATCATCGAACTTCGGGATCGACAGACCGGCACTGTCACCGAGATCGACACTCGAAGCGACAAGGTACGGGCTCGCTACGAAGAGGCGGGACGTGACCGTTTGGCTGACCACGCCCAGCGGGTCCGTCGGGCCGGAGCCGACCACCTCGTGTTACGAACCGATAGCGACTGGGTGATCGACCTGGCCCGTTTCGTCGACCACCGCCGACGCAGCCACCGACCGAGGCGACCGAGATGACGGTCACCCGCCCGCTCGCGCTACTGCTCTTGCTGGTCGTCATCGGCCTGGCGACGGCTTACGCGCTAGTGCAACGGCGGCGCGGGCAGTTTGCGCTGCAGTTCAGCGATGCATCGCTGCTCGACTCGGTCGCACCCCGCCGGCCGGGCTGGCGTCGTCACGTGGTTGCTGCGTGCTTCCTCACCGTTGTGACCTTGCTCGTGGTGTCGGTTGCCGGACCGGTGCGCTCACGCGAAGTCCCCCGGGAACGGGCGATCGTGATCCTCACGGTCGACACGTCGCTGTCGATGGGCGCAGTCGATGTCGACCCCACCCGAATCGGTGCAGCTCAGGAAGCGGCCCGGCAGTTTCTCGAGGGAGCGCCGGCCGGCGTCGACGTCGGCCTCGTGTCGTTCCACGAAGCGCCGATCGTCGAAGTTCCACCGACTCCCGATCGACTGGCCGTGGTCGATGCCATCGATGCACTCGAACTCGGGCCGTACACCAACACCGGTGATGCCATCTCGGTCTCGATCAGCACCCTCGAACGAACGATCGAACAGCTCCAGGTCACCGACGAATCGGCACCACCGGCAGTCGTCGTGCTGCTCTCCGACGGTGAGCCGACGATCGGGCGACCGATCGGCGACGCGATCGCCGAGGCGAGACAGGCCGGCATCCCCGTATCGACCGTTTCGCTTGGCACACCAACAGGCCAGGTCACCATTGAGGACCCCGACCGCCCCGGGACGTTTTTCGATGTCGAGGTACCGGTGAACGAGACCACACTGCGCAGCGTCGCCGAGGCGACCGGAGGCAGCTTCTTCGCCACCGCCTCGGCCGAGGAACTCGCTGCGGTCTACCGAGATATCGGTACCGCAGTCGGCTTCGAACAGGTCAACGACGACATCAGCATGTGGTTCACCGCTGCCGCTCTTGTGCTCGCCTTCCTTACGAGCGCGCTCAGCCTCCAGTGGTTCCAACGGATTCCGTGATGATCAGCTGCCTGAGCGTTGCCCGAGCCGCATACGCATCTCATTCGCGCAGGGGCCGGATGGCGACGATTGGAAATCACTTACCTCGATGAATCCCATGCGCCGGTAGAAGGCGATTGCCCGGGCATTGCCTTGCACGACCGACAGTTCGAGCGGTCCCTGCGCCCACTCGATCACGGCTCCGAGCAATGCCTCCGCTGCACCGCTTCCCCGCGCCGTCGGATGAACCCACATCGACACCAGCTCTGCGTCGTTGCAGCGATTCCCCCCAACGAGTCCTCGAACGTCGCCATCGAATTCGGCGAAGAACGCAGCACGATCGGCGCCTCTCGAACCGCCCTCGGCTCGATGGTGCCAATCGTCATCGGAGCGGCCCGCCTCATCCTCGTACGTCCCAGCAAACGCCGACGGTGCGTCAGCCAGTGCGGCCAGTCGGACGCGCTTCAAAAGCAGGCCGTCATCGGGTCGAATGCGACGAACGTTCAGATCCACCGGTCCAGCGTGACATGCCCGAACCGAACCCGCCCGCACTACTTCTCGGAGCCGACCACCCACATGGCGTAGTACTGGGCTGCACCGCCGTAGGCGTGGCCCACTGCGGTCTTGGCCCCGTCGACTTGATGGTCGCCGGCCAAACCCATGACCTGCAGTGCAGCCTCACCGAACCGGATCATGCCCGACGCTCCGATGGGGTTCGACGACAACACACCTCCGGAACAGTTGACCGGTAGATCACCACCATCGATCGACGTGGCGCCGCTCTCGACCATGCGCCAACCTTCGCCTTTCTCCGCGAACCCGAGCGACTCGAGCCACATCGGCTCGTACCAAGAGAACGGCACGTACATCTCGACCGCATCGATCTCCTTGCGGCGGTCGTGGATGCCGGCCTGGGCGAACACGTCGTTCGCACACGCTTCGGACGCGGCCGGTGACACCATGTTGCGGCCGCCGAACGACCCCGACTCGGACCGCATTGCGATCCCCTTGATCCACGCGACCGGGCCGGTGTGGGCTTCGGCGACCTTCTCGCTCCCGAGGACGATGGCGCACGCCCCATCGGAGGACGGGCAGGTCTCGCTGTAGCGGATCGGGTCCCACAGCATCGGCGACTCGACCACCTGCTCGAACGTGAGGTCAGGCTGGTGGAGATGGGCGTAGGGATTGTCGAGCGCGTGCCTACGGTCCTTCAGGGCCACCATGCAACCGATCAACTCGGGCGCCTGGGTCATCATCATGTAGCGACGGATGATTGGACTGAAATACCCGCCTGCACCGGCGTTCACCGACGTCGCAAAGGGTTGCGGCAAGGACAACGCCCACATCGCGTTGGACTCGGACTGTTTCTCCCAGCCAATCGTGAGCACCGTTTCATGCACTCCCGATTGGATCATCGACGTCGCCACGCATGCCGTAGATCCACCGACCGAACCGGCGGTATGCACCCGCATGATCGGCTTGCCGACACACCCGAGAGCCTCGGCGAGATATACCTCGGGCATCATGACGCCTTCGAAGAAGTCGGGCGCCTTGCCCATGATCACTGCATCGATATCGTCCCAACACGTTCCAGACATCTGGAGCGCATTGGTGGCCGCTTCGCGCAACATTCCGGCCATCGAGCCTGGATACGTCGTGTCGTACTTGGTCTGACCGACACCGAGGACAGCTGCCTTCTGCTTGCCCATGGTTACTCCCCCTCCAAAACAGCGACGAGGTTCTGCTGCAAGCAGGGGCCGGAGGTGGCGGTGGCCACCGCCCGATCGGCATCGCCACGGCTGATGCGTTGTGCGGCTTCGCCGATTCGGATGAGACCCGATGCCATCATTGTGTGGGCAGCCTGTGCGCCTCCCGACGGGTTGATCACGGTGTCGTCGCCAAGACCGAGCGCGGTCGTGAGTACGGCTTCACTCGTGGAGAACGGTGCATGAAGCTCTGCGATGTCGATCTTGTCGGTGCCGACACCCGCTTTTTCTGCTGCGATTCGGGCCGACATCGACTGCGTGAGATTGCGCACCCCCAACGTGTGCGCATCGGATCGGTGGTCGATGCCGCGAATCCACGCGGGTCGTTCGCAGAGTTCCTGCGCCCTCGCGCCGGCAGCGAGCACGACGACCGCCCCGCCGTCAGCCGAGGCAGGCAGGTCGGAGGGCCGCAACGGCGCCATTGCGTAGTCTTCGGTGAGAATGTCAGCCACCGACTTCGGTGTCTTCCGGATCGCATGTGGATTCGACGCTGCGTGCTCACGCGACCTGCTTGCGATCTCGGCCAACTGCTGTTCACTGACCACGCCTCGCTCGAGTAGCAGGCGAGCTGCCAACGCCTCGATTGCGAACGCGTCGGGCCACAGCGGGGCGACATAGTACGGATCCATCTGGGTGGCGAGCACGTCGCGCAGCGAACCCGGTGACGACTTGCCGTAGCTGTAGACCAGGGCCGTGTCGACCTCGCCGCACTGCAGCTTGACCCAAGCCTCGTACAACGCCCACGCGCCATCTTGTTCCACGTGACTCTCGCTGATCGGTGGAACCGGGCCAGTGCCGTCGATCGTCATGACGAACGAGAACGCCTGACCGGCGAGGAAATCCGACGAACCGGAGCAGGTGAATCCGATCTGCTGTTGGGTGAGCCCGACAGCGTCCTTTGCCTCGTTCATGAGCGGCACCATGAACTCGACTTCGGACTCGGTGTTGATCTTCGACTCTTGGCGCTGAGCGAACGCGACCACGGCAACATCTCTCATGACGCACCCTCCCGCTGGGGTCGACCAACCCTCGAGTAGTCGTCGATCACCTCGTCGGCTTCGCCGGTTGGTTCCCACCCGAGGATGTTCTGAGCGCTCATCTCGAGTTCGTCATCGGGCTTCCAGACAGCGCGCACCCGCATGCCGACTCGGACCTCTTCGGGTTCGACGTTCATGCCGAGACCCATGAAGCCGACTGACGCGCCATCGAGCACGATCCATGCCGAGACGTAAGGCGGGGTCAGGTCGGGACGCATCTTGATCGGGACCCGGGTGATGTTGAACGACTCGATGTAGCCGGTGTCGGGAAGTTCCACGAGATCCGGCAACGTCGACTTACCGGCGATCGAACTGACACCCCGAGGCGGCACGAACACCTGCCCCGTGTCGGGGCACTGGTCGCCAAGAATCCGCTTGTCCTTCATCGCCCGTAGGTACTGCGAGAGCGCCCGACCTGGCGTATAGGTGTACTCCATCCGGATCGGTGTGCGAACAGACCGCACCTCCTCCACACCTTCGGGCAGCGCCCCGGGCTCGCCGGTGGCGGAATCGACCGCCGGCAAGAATCCGGCAATATCGGTGATGTGGCCTTCGCGTTCGGCGCGCCAGACCAACTCGACGCGCATGCCGGTGGTCATCTGGTCGGGACCATCGACCATCACGCCGTGCAGCATCGGTGTATCAGCTCCGTCGAGTGTGATCATCGCCCAGGCGAAGGGTTGCGAGAACGGTTGCTGCGGTCGGGGATCACCGTTCCACGTCCACGTCTGCACGGTGCCCACCGTGCTCACCGGAACCAATTCGCTTAGCGACTCAGATGTGATCGGGTCGTATTCGAGCGGTGGGCACATGACGGAACCATCGGTGCGCTTCACCCCGAGTACCACGCCTTCGCGCAGTCCGGTGAGGAAGGCCCCGATCACGGGACCCGTCGTGCGGGTGAACGGATATTCGAGCACCAACGGTGCAGTGAGCACTTCGTCTGACAACGTCCCTCCCAGCGGCGGTTGCGGCCGACCGTAGTGGCCAAGCTCAGACCTGACGAATTGTCAGGACCGACCGGCGAGGAGCATTCGCGCTGCGTCTTCGAGGTCTCCGCTGGCTCGTTCATAGGTGAGCCAGTCGTTCTTCCAGCCGATCAGCGCGGAGAACCAGACATGCTCAAGCGAACGGATGATCCGGGCCTGGTCATCAGCCGGGAAGTCAGGGGGGAAGGCAGTGCCAAGCAGGGCGGCGAAGGTGACGTGCAGCGCTTCTTGGCACGCAGCGACCTCCTCGCCTTCGGCAACGAAGCCACTGATCAGCGCAGCGGTGACATTCGGATGCGCACCCATACCGTCGATCGTGCGGCGCAAGAGATCAAGCACCCGATCGAGCGTTGTGGTGCCGTTCACCGGATTGGCTTCGACCCCACGCCGAAACGTGTCAAGCCACTCGCTCAGCGACTCGGCCAGCAGATGATCCTTCGACGAGAAGTAGTGGTAGACGGTGCCGATCGCGACGTCTGCTCGTTCCGCCACCGCCCGCATTTGTACGCCCTCGTAACCGCCCTGTGCCGCCAACTCGATCGCAGCCCGGAGCACCCCATCTCGCCGCTCGGCCTGTCGATCAGTGAGACGGCGGGCAGTAGACATCTCCCGAGGGTACTTTGCGAGCGACGCGGCCCAAGGCAGCCAGGCTCGTCTGCTGCTCCACGAGTCGTTGCAGGTCCTCCATTGTCGAGTTCGAAGCACGAGGGAACCACCGCATACGTTCTCATCGGCGTTGACTTCCCGACGCTGAATCACAATTTCTGACAACCCCGACGCATCGCGGCGTTGGTCACCTCGAACAGCTCACCGATACGGTGCCGATCATGAAGATCGACGTCAGCCTGGCTGGAGATTTGGCTTCTGCGGCCGAACGCGCTCGGTCACTAGCCGCCGTCGGACTCGACGGGGCGTTCACCTTCGAGGGAAACAGCGACGTGTTCTTCCCGCTCGTCGCCGCTGCGGGCGCCGGGCTCGACCTCTACACCAACGTTGCGATCGCGTTCCCACGATCGCCGATGCATTTGGCGTATCAGGCCTGGGATCTGCAGCGGGCGTGCGACGGACGGTTCGCGCTTGGCCTGGGAACCCAAGTGAGAGCACACATCGAGCGGCGCTACTCCTCGACGTGGGATCGCCCCGTGGGTCGGCTGGCCGACATGATCCTGGCCGTGAGGGCGATCTGGGCGAACTGGACGGACGGGACGCCACTCGACCACGTAACCGACTTCCATCGCCTCGACCTGATGGTCCCGACCTTCGTGCCGCCATCACTCGGCCATGGCATCGCACCCCCACCGATCTGGGCCGGGGCACTGGGACCCCAGATGACCAAGGCGGTGGCCCGCCACGCCGACGGCATCATCATCCACCCGTTCAACACGGGTTCGTTCCTCGACAGTGTCACGATGCCGCTCATTGAGGAGGGGCTCGTCGCTGGTGGCCGAGACCGCTCGGCGCTCGTGCTCAACGTCGGCTGTATCTGCTCGCCGAGCCTCACCGAGGAGGAGTTCGAGCACTCGTCGAAATCGATCCGCAACAACCTTGCGTTCTACGCCTCGACACCGGCCTACCGACGCACGCTTGACCACCACAGCCTCGGCGACCTCCAACCCGAGCTCAACGAGATGACCAAGGCCGGTCGCTGGTCCGAAATGGCATCGTTGATCGACGACGACGTGCTTGACCTCCTCGCCGTCCGCGGGACACCGCAGGAGTGTGCAACCCGCCTCCACGAGGAGTACGGCTCGGTCGCCGATCGGTTATCGCTCACAACGCACAACGCCTCCGACGAGGCGCTCGGTCAGATGAAAGACGTGCTCACCACCATCAGCTGAAGATCTCGGCCAGACGGTCCTTTGCCTTCACACCATCGAGCGGACGCCCGATGATCGCTTTGTCAGCGGTGACGATGACCGGCCGCTGCAGCAGACGGGGATAACGCAGAAGCACCTCGACCACTGCATCAACGTTTCCCACATAGTCGTCTTCGTTCAGTTCGAGCTTCTTGAACTGGCTGTCTTTGCGAACAAGGTTCTCGACAGGATCCTCGAGCTTGGCAATCAGTGCACGGAGCGTGGCCTCATCGGGAGGATTCTTCGTGTAGCGGATCTCTTCGAACTCGACGCCGTTCTCCGTGGCGACCGCCACGGCGTTCTGAGACGAGTTTCAATGCGGGTTGTGGTAAATCGCAGTCATCGTGGATTCACACTAGAACACCGGATCGGGCTCAGGTGCGCCGGGTCTCGATACCGCTCGCGTCGGGCCAACGATCACCGAGGACCGCACCGACGACGCCCGGAAATTGCTGTACGTACCCAGCGAGCCCAGGAAAGAGCTCGGGCTCGAGCAGCGGAGCAGTGACGAGCAGACGATTACCGAAGAACTCAAAAGCCATTCGCCCCTCGCCCTGCACGATCAAATCGATCAGGCGAGCTTCCAGAAGATCACGGGCGAAACGCCGGTCCTCGGAGATCACGTGGTACGAGGTGTTGAACAGGTCGGATTCGACATCGAGGTCGAGGCGCGTCGCAGTGACAAACAGCTTCGAGACGAGATTTTCGTGCGTGATGAGCGTTCGGGGCGCATTGCTCGGCAGGCGCACGATCGCAGCGGTAATGGTCGGGCCCTGACCACGCCGGATGGTCTTGGATCGACCTTTCAGCTGATCGACCTCATGTTCGGTGTAGGTCCGGGCATCGAAGACGTGCACGAAGACTGACCCGTAGTCGGCGGCGACCACGTTGGTCGCCACCCACCTCGAGCGACGATCGGGGACCAAGAGGCGAAAGCGATTATTGGCGAGCCCGGGGCCGTCCTGCTCCTGAAAACGGTGACCGGCGGCGACTGCCACCCTGCGGATTTTTTTCGCCCGGCCCCGGTGTTTCACCAGCGAAGGCAGCATCCATAGGCCGACAGCAACGACAACTCCGAGCAGGAGGAACGGTGTCCACCACGCCTCACTCAAGCTGTCGACGACAGGGCGTTTCGCCGCACCGTCGAGCAACGACAGCGGAAGCGGTGCAGTCACCCCGTTTCGTCGGCGCCGGGCAGCTCACTCGTGAGCAGCTGGCGCCAAGCCACAGGTCGATTAGACGGCGTCGGCATCACGCTCGCCGGTGCGGATACGAGCGAGGCTCTCGACCGGCGTAACCCAAACCTTGCCGTCGCCGATCTTGTCGGTACGAGCGGAGTTGATGATCGCCTCGACTGCGTCGTTGGCTGCTGCGTCGTCGACCAAGACCTCGATGCGGGTCTTGGGCGTGAAGGTGACCCGGTACTCGGTGCCGCGGTACGTCTCGCTGTGGCCACCCTGGCGACCGAAGCCCTGGACCTCCGAGACGGTCATGCCCTGGACACCAACCTCAGCAAGGGCGGTCTTCACGTCTTCGAGCTTGAAGGGTTTGATGACGGCAGTGACGAGCTTCATTGGGGACTCACTTTCTGAGAATCACTGTTGATCCATCGGACCAGCTCGGCCCAATGCGGTACACAATGTACAACTGACCCTTTATGTGTCAACTAGTGTGTCAGGTTTTCGCAAGATTTTGTGGCACCTGGCTCTTGATCCTGTGCTTTGTATCAATACAATGTCCTCAATGCGCCCGTCAGATATCGCTCTCAATCCTGTCATCGAGTACACGGACCGAGCCGGTGAACCTCGCCGGCTCGTCATCCGCCTCGACCCCAGAAGCGGAGTTCCCCGTTTCGAACAACTCCGTGCCCAACTTTCCGTGATGGTCGCAGTCGGCCGTCTTTCTCCAGCCGACCGGCTCCCCACCGTGCGCGACCTCGCCCACCAGCTACGACTCGCGCCTGGCACCGTCGCCCGCTCGTACCGTGAGCTCGAACGCGACGGCACCGTGGTGACCCGCGGCCGAGCGGGCACATTCGTCGCCGACGAACCACCCCACAGTGAGCCACTCCGCGAACGCCGGGAACGGCTGCACGCTGCAGCAGCGCACTTCGTGTTCGACATGCGGCAGCTGGGGGTCGCCGATGCCGACGTCGCCTCTGCCGTGATCGACGCCCAGCGCGCCGATGCCCGCCCCTGATCGGGCGGGCATCGGGCAGACCCCTGGAGGGAGATTGATCCGCCCGATCAGACCTCGATCAACCGCGCGGCGTTACACGATCAGATCGGAATATCGCGAAATGCGACACCCTTGTCGGGGCGGGGCTCTTGCGGAAGTCCCAAGACGTTCTCACCGACGATGTTTCGCTGGATCTCATCGGTACCGCCACCGATACGGGACATCCACTGGCCTAGGAAGCTTGCGTTCTGCCAGAACCCGTTCATGTGAGCGTCGCTTGCGGCAAGCATCGCAGCCCCACCCATGATCTCCATGACCAGTGAGCCTTGCAGCTCGAGCCGACGCGAGGCTGCGAGCTTCAGCACCGAACTCTCTGCACCGGGCAGCTCGCCGCGACTGGCGGCTGTTCGCACACGGTACGAGAGATAGCGGATTGTCGATTCCATCTCGACAAGCCGGGCGAGCTGCTGACGCACAGTCGGGCGATGAGCGACCTCGAAGGCGCGTGCGAGTTCCACGACGTCGGCAACCCCGAAACGACCAGCGGTACCGATGCTTTGTCGTTCATTCGCAAGCGTCGTGAGAATCGGTCCCCAACCGGCATTGACATCGCCGAGCACACAGTCGAGCGGCACGCGGACCTCGTCGAGAAAAACCTCGTTGAACTCGGCCCGACCGTCGATCTGCTGCAACGGCCGGATCTCGATACCTGGCAATGTCATGTCGAGGAGCAGATAGGTGATGCCGCGATGCTTGGGGGCATCAGGATCGGTCCGGACGAGCAACATGGCGTGCGCCGCTTCGATCGCGTTCGATGTCCACACCTTCTGCCCGGTGACGATCATCTCGTCACCGTCGATGACGCCCGCCGTGCGCAGCCCGGCAAGATCGGAGCCGGCGTTGGGCTCACTGAAGAGCTGACACCACGTCTCGATCCCTCGCAGCATCGGTTCGAGGTAGCGAGCTTTTTGGTCGTCGTTTCCGTGGACGATGATCGTCGGACCAGCCATGCCGATCGACTGGGCATAGACACCGATCGGGACGTCATACGCAGCCTCCGTCTCGGCGAAAATCGCGTTGAAGTGACTGGACATCCCACGGCCACCGAACTCGCGCGGCCAGCTCAACCCGGCCCAGCCAGCCTCGAACTTCGTCGTCTGCCACATCGCAGCGGCAACCCGAGCAGCCTCGGCCTCTGCAACCGTGGGGTGAATCGCCCAGTGGGATGCCGACCAGTCGATCGCTCCATCACGACGCGACGCGTGGGCATCGAGAAAGTCGCGACATTCGACTCGCCACGCCGCTTCCTCAGGCGTGTCATCGAAGTCCACGTCAAGAGGCGCCGTACACCGGTGCCGGGTCGGGCGCGGCAGCGATCGACCGGTGCACGAGCTCTCCGGCTTCTTCGCCGGACATCCGTCGTTCACCGACCGACTCAATCGGCCCCTTCTGCCAACCATCGCAGACGTTGAGCTGGCCACCAGTGGCCTCGAATACCCGACCGGTCACGTCACACCACGCACTCCCCAGCCACAAGACAAGCGGTGAGACATTGTCCGGTGCCTTCGGATCCCAGCCCTCGGGAGCTTCTGCGTCGTAGAAGATCCCTGCCGTCATGCGGGTTCGGGCATCGGGCGCGATGGCGTTGACCATGACTCCGTACCGACCCCACTCGGCTGCCTGCTGAACCGTCAGCTGAGCGATCGCAGCCTTGGCCGCTGCGTAGTTCCCTTGGCCGATCGAGCCGTTCAGGCCAGCGCCCGACGAGGTGTTCACCACCCGGGCCACGACGTCTTCGCCCGACTTCGCTCGCTCCCGCCAATGCTCGATCGCATGGCGCGCCGGCGCGAAATGGCCTTTCATGTGCACACGAATGACCGAGTCCCATTCGTCTTCCGACATTCCGGCGAGCATCCGGTCGCGCAGGAAACCAGCGTTCAACACGAGCGTGTCCAACCGCCCGAATTCGTCGACCGCCTGACCGATCATCGCCTCGGCCTGGTCCCAGTCGGCGACATCGGCGCCGTTGGCGACTGCTACACCGCCACCGGCACGGATCTCGGCCACGACTTCCTGCGCTGCGGCCGATGTTCCGCCGGATCCATCCCGTTCGACACCTAGGTCGTTGACCACGACGCAGGCACCGGCCTCGGCGAAGGCAAGGGCATGTGCACGCCCGAGGCCGCGGGCTGCGCCGGTGACGATCACGACACGTCCTTCACATATCCCCATGGCCTTCAAACCTATGCCGCCACCGGGAAGTGACGGCAATCAGCGATCGCGGATCAGCAAGAAACGGCCCGTCAAGTCGCGTCGTTCGCCTCGGCTGCATCGTCCCCGGAATCTCAGAGGGTGAACCGAACCGGCTCCGCTCCGGTCACTTCGAGTAGCTCGCTCGGACGGATCGAAAAACACCGATCGGGTGTGCCGCCCGCGCCATAGATGATTTCGTGATCGAGCAAGGCCGGATCGACCACGGTTCGGATCGGATTTGGATGACCGAACGGCGGCGTGCCACCGATCGCGTAACCGGTCGAGGCGAGCACTTCGCGAGCGTCGGCCATGCGGACCTCGCCCCCGACAAGCGTGCCGAGTTCGTCGAGATCGACGCGATGGTGACCGGCCGTAAGGGCGAGGACCGGCCCCTCAGGCCCGATCACGAGTAACGACTTGCAGATCTGACTCAACGCACAGCCGATGGCCGCTGCGGCTTCGGCTGCCGTGCGCGTACCTTCGGGATACGTGATCGCATCGACATCTAACCCAAGCTCCTGTGCTGCGAGAACGAAACGTTCTGCGCCTCCGGCCCTTGCCATCGTTACTCCCCTCGCAGCTTGAACGGCTCGATGACCGCCGCACCGTACTTCGCCACCCCGTCGAGCGTCTCGCTCAGGTCACGTCCCTCGATGGTGACGTTGGTGCCGGTCACTCCCAGGTCGACGTACGTGATGAGCGCGTCGAGGTGCTCGTTGACCTCGAAATCCGGAGTCGCTGGATCGCCCCCTTCGCGAACAACGAACACGACCTCGATCGGTTCGGTTCGCTCAGCCCGGTCGACCCGGCGGCGAAGATCGAGAAGCATCGCAGCCAGATCCTCAGGGCCTTCGATCGCCGGGCTGCGAACGGTCGGGGCGACTGCAGCCGGATTCGGCATCGGCATCCATCCCTGGGCATGGTCGACAACCCGCTGTCGGGTGCGGGCGGCATTACCCCCGATCCAGATCGGGATCGATCCTCGTGGCGGCAGCGGAAGCGGCATGATCTCGTCGGTTCGGCCCGTGCTGTGCGTCACCTCGACCGAGCCGTCGGCCCATAGCCGACCGAGGGTGCGAAGCGCAGCATCAACTCGAGCGTTGCGTTCGTCGAACGGAACGCCGAGCGCCGCGAACTCACTCCGGAGATAACCCACACCGACGCCAAGTGTGAGCCGACCGCCGGCAAGGACGTCGAGCGATGCGGCAGCTTTCGCAAGGATGAGGGGGTGCCGATACGCCAACGGGACGAGGTTGGTCAGCAGGCCGACCGTCGGGTCAGCGAGCGCCACTGCCGTCAACGAGACGAACGGATCGAAGGTGTCGTGGCCACCTGCCGCAAGCCAGCGGCGCGACGGAGCCGGATGATCGGTGACGAAAACGTGATCGAACCCACTGTCTGCCGCAGCCCGGGTGACTGCTGCGATTGCGTCGGCCGACTGGATCCACTGCGGCATCGGGTGTGCCCCGACCGGGATCCCGAGGCCGAATCGCACGTCAGCGACGCCCGCGAACGAGACGACCAGGCCGTGCGCCGGTGTCAACGCCGTCACGGCGCGTGATCTCGCCCGCCACGATCGTGGCCACGTACCCCTCGGAACGCTGGATGAGGCGACGACCACCAGCAGGCAGGTCGTAGATCATCTCGGGCGTCTGGAGGCGCAGGTTGGCGAAGTCGATGATGTTCACATCGGCTCGCTTCCCCACCTCGAGGGTGCCGCGGTCAGACATGCCATACAGCTCGGCCGTGTCGTGGGTCTGCTTCTTCACGATCCACTCGAGCGGGAGGAGCTCACCCCGAGTCCGGTCTCGGGTCCAGTGCGTCAGCATGGTTGTCGGCAGCGACGCGTCGCAGATGATCCCGCAGTGCGCACCACCATCTGACAGGCCGCTCACCGACTGGGGATGGGTCAACTGGGCCCGTATCGCCTCGTGATCACCGTCGGCGTAGTTGAGTAGCGGCAGCATCAGTAGCGCGCGCCCATCCTCGGCACAGAACGCGTCGTAGGCCGCTTCGAGCGGTTCGATCCCGCGGGCACGCGCTATCGCAGCAATCGACCGATCGGCAGTGGGCTCGTAATCGGGCGGGTCACCGAGGATGAAGATGTTGTCGAGCATCGAGGCAGCGAGGCCCGCCAGACCTTCGATCAACAGCCCGCTGCTCTCGATGTCGGCCTCGCCAAGAATCGCTGCGCGAACGTCGGGTTTGCGCAGCTCGACGATGCGTTCGGCCAACGGCAGGTCTGCAATCGCTCGGTAGCTCGGTCGTAGCAGGAAGGGATGGCCGGTCTCCCAGCCGACGAGTACGCCGAAGGGGCGCCCAGCGACCTGCGGGTGAATGTCGGCGCCCTGGTCGATTGCGTCGATCGAAGCTTGGAGGAGGTGCTTCCAGAGTTCGGGAGCACTGCTCACCTGGAGCATTGCAAACGAGACGGGCTGCCCGGTCTCAGCGCTCAACCGCACCATCCAGTCGACCTCCTGCATCGGTGCGACCACGTCTTCGCCGGCAACGCCGGCAGGTGCGAGTTCAAAGATGCCTCCCCCGCCATCGCGAAGGCCGTAGCCGAGGGCGAACAACTCGTCCTCGGCAGCAAAGGTCCCCGGCACCGGCTCGCCGTCCATGGCTCGGTGGGCGATGGTTCGACTAGTCGACACACCAAGAGCACCAGCTGCAACAGCCTCACAGACGATGTTGGCCATCGCTGCGATCTCGGTGGCGTCAGCAGGCTCGTTTCGAGCACCGCGGGCCCCCATCACATAGGCGCGAACGGCGCCGTGAGCAACCTGGGTGCCGATGTCGACGCTCCATCGCCGCTTCTCGAGAGCGTCGAGGTACTCGGGGAAGGTTTCCCACTCCCAGGCAATGCCCTCGCTGAGCGCAGCCCCGGGGATGTCCTCAACGCCTTCCATCAACTGAATCAGCCACTCTTCCGACCCGGGCGTGACGGGAGCAAACCCGACGCCACAATTACCCATCACGATGGTGGTCACACCGTGTAGCGAACTCGGCTCGAGGAGTTCATCCCACGTGACCTGACCGTCGTAGTGCGTGTGTACGTCGACGAAACCAGGAGTGACGAGCAACCCAGACGCATCGATCAGCTCGTGAGCATCACCCTCGAGGCCCTCTCCGATCGCGACGATCACGCCATCGATGATCGCCAGGTCGGCAACGCGCCGGTCGTCACCGGTCCCGTCGACGACCGTGCCATTGCGAATGAGGAGATCGAACATGCTCTCCAGCGTACGAAACTGCTGAGAACCGGTCGAACCGCCTTCCTCTCAGCCTTGCGGCAGTAGCGCTGAACCAGTCCGGCTCGTGTCGACAGTTCGCAGCTGCGAGGGACAATCTGCCTCGCTCGGTGCAGCAGATGGCACCTAGTGTGCGTGGACGAGGAGGAACTATGCCTGGACCGCTCGACGGAGTGAAAGTTGTCGAACTCGGTGTTTGGATCGCTGGGCCGGCGTGCGGTGGCATCCTCGCCGACTGGGGCGCTGAAGTCGTCAAGATCGAACCGCTTGGTGGCGATCCCTGTCGCTCATTTCGCTCCATGCTCGGCGCAGAGATGCCGAACAACCCGATCTTCGAGATGGACAACCGCTCGAAGCGAAGCATCGCGCTCGACCTCACGAGCGACGACGGCAGATCGATTGCGGAGCAACTCATCGCCGACGCCGATGTGCTGGTCACGAATGTGCGGCTCGGTGGACTCGAGCGGCTCGGGCTAGACCCCGACAGTGTGTCAGCACGCCACCCGAAGCTGATCTACGCAGCCGTAACCGGCTTCGGCATGGAGGGCGAGGACGCCGATCGCGCCGCATTCGACATTGCAGCGTTTTGGGCCAGGAGCGGTATTGCTCATCTCCTTACGCCACCGGGAAGCGACCCACCGTTTCAACGCGGAGGAATGGGTGACCACAACACCGGGCTTGCTGCCGCCGCTGCGGTGTGTGCTGCGCTCTACCACCGCGAGAAGACCGGTGAAGGCCAGGTCGTGTCGACATCGCTCCTGCGCGAGGGGCTCTACACGATCAGCTTCGATCTCTCGGTCCTCCTCGGCTGGGGGCTCACTCTCGAGATCGGACAGCGCGAACAGATGGGCAATCCAACGACGAACAACTACTCGTCGGGTGACGGGAAGCGCTTCTGGATCGTCGGTCTCGAGGGGGACCGACACTGGCCACCACTGACGCGGGTCGTGGGGCGGCCGGAGTGGCAGGAGGACGAGCGCTACGCCGACACCCGCAGCCGACGTCAGAACGCTCGTGAGTTGATCGCCGAACTCGACGAGATCTTTGCGTCCAAGACCATGGACGCGTGGATCGAGATCTTCGCAACCGAACCAGATCACTTCTGGGCCCCGGTGCAGTCTCCCGACGACCTACTCGCCGATCCCCAGTTCTACGCAAGCGGCGCGCTCGTCGAGGTTCCTGACGGTGAGACGACCACCAACATGATCGCCACCCCAGCCGATTTCGGTGCCACGCCTTGGTCGCCGCGAAGCATGGCGCCCGAACTCGGCGAGCACACACGTCAGATCCTCACCGAACTCGGCCGCGCTGACCAGATCGAGTCCCTTCTTGCGAAGGGAACAGTGGGTGAACCTGCAGCAAACTGACGCAATGAAGTGAGACCGGTGGAGCCAACGTCGTCTCGGTCCTCGCTGCGACCGCGGCGTCGTGGCGCTCCGTTGAGTCACTCCCAGTGGACGAAACGGCCACCGCCACCCGACCACCACCGTTGACAACAACACCACCACCGTTGACAACAACACCACCCTCCCTGCTGCCGGCACGAACACACCGATACAAGCGCAAGAAGCAACAGAGTTCCCGCTGCGGACTTCAAAGCTGAGGTGGCCCTGTTCCCGAACAGTTCCAGTCCCGAGACCCTTGCGCGACTCGCGCCATCTGTCTGGTCCATTCTCGGCGTCATCGCTCCACGGGCAGCCGAAATCGAACGGAGTGCGGGGGTCACCTCCTACCAGCGCTCCCCGATCAACCCGCGATCAAGTCGGAGATGTTCGACGAACTCGAGGCCAGCGTGCTCGACCCACCCGATGACGAGACGTCGACCCCGTGATTGCGCCGCAACGCTGCAAGAATGCCGACGAACATGCGCCCGCCGTCTGCCCTCATCGCATTACTCAGCGTCTTGCTCATGGGTTCTGGCTGCGGCAGTGACAGCGACGAAGGCCAACTGAACCAAGCCATCACGCCACCGGCGGACGCCGAGGTTCAGCCGGACGAAGCAGACCTCGATCCGGCCGTGGTCTCGAAGAGCACCGTGAAACCAAAGACAAGCGAACGAACCAGTGAGCCCGCCCCCTCGGTCTGGCCAGTCGATCCGCGCACCCTCGATCCCACTGCGCCACCGACTTGGTCCGTCGAGGTCCTCGAGTCCTACCCCCATGACCCAGAAGCGTTTACGCAGGGCCTCGAGTTGTTCGCCGATGGCGCTGTTCTCGAGTCGACAGGATTGCGAGGGTTCAGCACGATCCGGCTCGTCGATTTCGACTCCGGACAGGTCACTGCAATCGCCGAGCTCGACGCAACGGAATTCGGGGAAGGGGCAACCCTGGTCGGTGACACAATCATCCAACTGACATGGCAAGAAGGGGTGGCCCGACGCTGGGGTCTGCCCGATCTGACTCCCCTCGACCCGTTCACCTACGAAGGCGAAGGGTGGGGGCTGTGCCTCGCCGACGACCGCCTTGTGATGAGTGACGGATCATCGACCCTCAGATGGCGCAATGCGGACACCTTCGAGGTGCTCAGCACCGTGGACGTGCGATTGCGTGGCGAACCGGTCACCAACCTCAACGAACTCGAATGCCTCGATGACCACATCATCGCCAATGTGTGGTTCAGCAACGTCCTCGTGGTGGTTCGAGGCGACGGTGCCGTGGTGGCGACAATCGATGCGAGTGCGCTCGTAGCCGCCACGCCGGTCGCGATGAGTGGTGACGTACTCAACGGCATCGCCGACCTCGGCGACGGGACCCTGCTACTCGGAGGTAAGCGCTGGCCGACCTTCTACCGGGTTCGAGTGATCGCTGGTTGACGATCGCCAAGACGCCGTCAGCCCACAGGCCTACAGTCAGCACATCAACCTGACACTTCCTCCGCTCTACGGCCTCGACATCGAGACCGACACCACGATCAACGGGCTCGACCCGACGGTTGCGCCAATCGTTTCCATCGCCGTGTCCGGAGCCGAAACCGATTTCGTCCTCGACAGCCCCGACGAGGCGACCATGCTCATCGAGCTCGACACCCTGCTCGCGGGGCTCGGCAACGGTGTCCTTGTGACGTGGAACGGTTCAGGGTTCGACCTGCCGTTCATCGCGCGGCGAGCGCAGCTACTCGACGTGCCACTCGGCCTCTCGATTTGGCACGACCCGACGCTTTCCGGTCGCCGAAACCAACTCCCCCATCAGCGTGAGCGGGTTCGGGGGCGGTGGCACGAACTCGGCCACATCGACGGCTACCTGGTGTACCGGTCCGACGTCGGGCGTGTCCTTCCAGTTTCGTGCGGCCTAAAGCCGCTCGCCCGCCTCGTCGGACTCCCGCTCATCGAGGTGGACCGAACCGCCATTCACCTCTTGAGCGAATCCGAGCGGCGGGCTTACGTCGCATCCGACGCAATGCTCGCTCGCATCTTGGTCGAGCGTCGCGCTGATGCGAGGCGCTGGATCGATCAACCACCAACCGTCAACGGTTCGTAGCCGGCAACCTCGTGGTGGGGCGTGTCGAGATAGATCTTCGCCTCGGGTGCGCCTCCAAACTTCCCGTGGCTCCATCGCACCTCGACATGTCCGTCGATGACCCGGTCGGTGCGTCGTTCGCGGTCGTGAATGTCGACGCGCCACCGGACGAGCGGCTGGCCGGCGTGCTCGCCCCAGACGTCGACAGAGCGGAGGGCGTAGCGCGTGCGAAAGTCCCACGGAGTGGTGACCCGATAGCTCAGGGATCGCTCCTTCAGATCGGCACCGAGTACGAAATAGGGCGCTGCCTGCAGACGCAACACCCGCCACACAAACGCCTCGCGCTCGCTCTTGGTCGTGAGCCGCGTGAGCAAACGAGCCGAACTGGCCCGAGCGATCTCGAACGCAACCAGTTCCCATTGCTCGCGAAGCTCAACCGGCCACCGGCCGGGTAGAGCGCGCCGAAGTCGAGCGCGGTCAGTGGCGTCGAGCGCGTCGACTCGAGCTGGCAGCGATCGATCGGCGAGGTAGGCACGCACCTCGTCGTAGATCTCCTGGTACGACTGGGGAGCCACTTCTGCAAACCAGTCGTCGCTGCGTTTTTCACGCTCGTTCAGGGCTCGGTCAAAAAGGTTCCACGGCGACGCGTTCTGCAAAATTTTGGACCCGTACTTGCAGCTGATGAGGTACACGTGATCGACGCGAAGATCAGCCGGGATCTGCTCATAGGCCGGAGGCCGATGCGGCCCTTTCCACTCCACGGTCCACGGTGGGCGACCCCGCAGCCCTTCTTCTGCTCGAGCGAACTTCTGGCCGTTGCGCCATGCAACGTCAAACAGCGCTGCGTAGGCACCGCTGGCGAACGCTTCGTCGAGTTGGTCATAGACGACATCGTCGACATTGACGATGAACCGAGGTCGTGCTGCGAGCGCCCGATGAAGGTCGCGGAATCCGAAGAGTCCGAGGCCGGTGATGATCTCGGAGATCGCAGTCCGGGTGTCGGCCATCAGCCGAGGCTTCGCAGCCGGGGTTGCGAAGCAGCACCAAACAGACGGGTGAACTGGAGCTGCGCACCGATCAGGTCGGCTGGTAGATCGTCGCTGGTGTAGATCGACTTGCCGTCATAGACGTCGATCCCGGTCCCTACGGAGCGAATCCATGACACGACAGCATCACCCCAACGCTCCTCGAGCAGTGCATCTCGGATCGACTCGGCATCGGCGCCGAGCAGCGCTGGATCGGTTCGAGCCACGACCTCCAGCGCTAGTACCCGGTGTAACACATCGATATCTTCGGCCAGAAAGATCGACGCAGGTTCGGTATGAACGACTGCGTAGGCGATGACCTCGGTCACGACGGCCGTGCCCGCTGCGCCTCGAACATCTCGATGTCGGACTCGGCCCAGAAGCCGGGGATCGGAAGTATCGAGTCGCCCTTGGCGTACTCGCGCAACCGGGCCACTCCGGCTCGGTCGAACATTTCGATTGCGTCCCAGACTTGATCGGGGCCAACCGCACGGAGTGCTTTGTCGCCCTCACTGTTCGATTTCGGCAGGTTGGAGGTCAGCACCAAGACCCGGCTCGGGTTTTGCGGTTCGTCAGTCGCCCGAAGGACGTGAATCCGGCCGAGTGTCTTCCAGAGCGTGTCGGTCCGCATCAGTCCGGGCCGAACCGTGGTGAACGCACCTGAGACATCGACGTACCACTGGCCGCCCTCTGCGTCTTCGACCTGGAAGTTGAACTGCACGCCGACCTTCGGGATCTTGACCGGATCCTTCACGACCGTGAAGCCGGCATCGGCAAGGACTCGCTCAGCGATGTCCGCAGCCTTTTTGCCTTCGCTGGTAGCACGCCGTTGGAAGAACTCTTGACGGTCCTCGTCGTCTTCGGGTGGTTCGAACAGCGGGTCTTCACCGAGCACCTCGACCGCCCGGATCTTGGGACGCTCGCGCTCGGCATCGAGTCGCGCCTGCGCGATCTCGCAGTACTCCGGGTCGAGGTCGAAGCCGAACCCACGACGACCCGTGCGCTCTGCGGCCACCAGGGTGGACCCAGAACCGAGGAACGGGTCGAGTACTGCATCGCCTTCGTAGGTGTAAAGATCGATCAGCCGGCGAGGCAACTCGACGGGGAACGGCGCAGGGTGCTGGACCCGACGAGCCGACTCGGGGCTGATCTTCCAGACGTCGAGCGTTGCCTCCATGAAGTCGTCAGCCGACATCGTGCTCTGGCGACCCTTGGGTTGGACCCGATCGAACCGGCCCTTGCTCGCCACTACGACACGCTCGGTGAGGTCGCGTAGTACCGGATTCGTGGCCTTGCGGTAGCTCCCCCACGCCACCGAACCCGTTGCGCCCTCGGCCTTTTGCCAAATGATTTCGCCCCGCAAGAGCAGACCGAGATCGTCCTGCAGGATCGAAATCACGTCGGCAGACAAGCTCCGGTAGGGCTTACGGCCGAGATTCGCGACGTTCACGGCGATGCGACCCCCCGGTTCCAGCACGTCGACGCACGATTTGAAGACATCGTGCAGCATCTGCAGATAGTCGAGATACGACTCGGGTACCGACGGCACCGCACCTCGGGTCTGCGGATCGCCGGTGACCGCCAGTTCGTACTCCTTGCCGACGAAGTACGGCGGTGACGTCACCACCAAGGCCACCGAGTTCTCGGGGAACACCTGCGAGATCTCGCGGCTATCACGATTGTGGATCGGCCCCAACGACTCGGGGATGGGGTTTACCGAATCGTTGCTGCTGATCTCTGGGGTCGTGAAGCGGGCATAGAAGTCGGAGGCATCATGGCTTTCGCGACGCCCCACCCCAAAGGCGGTAGTGGCGGTTGATTTACGGCGTTCGGTCACGATTCCTCCGACTCGACAGACGATCCTATGCGGGCTCGAGAAAAGCCCCGAGCCTCTCCTCAAGATCCTGCCCAGTGGGTGTGACAGTGCTCCCTCTTAACACGGTGGCCAAGATCCCTCGATCTGCGCACTGTCACACCGACGCGCCACGATGTGGGTCCCTCGTCGGATGGGTTGTCCGGCCATCGAACGCTGATGGTTGGAGCACGACATGGTGTCGTTTCCGTTGATGGCCGTTGCGACCGAAGCGGCGCAGCGGCGAGTGCCGGTCCTGCTGACAGGCGGCAAGATCGTACCGATCCCCGACCCGACCCCGCTGGGCCTTCCTCTCCTCGGCATCCGACTCAGTCGATCGGTCGATGCGGTCGCTTCTCGGGCCGGCTTCGGTCGAACCGGCAGCCCACCACCGGTCGTCGCGGTCGACCGCTTCGGCGAGGCTGTGCTGCTCGACCCACTCCTCGAAGCGCCTTACGACGTGACCGGCGAGACCTCGATCGTCGTCGATACCGGGCTGCGGGCCCTTGGCCTCGAAACGTCGGCCCCCGACCGCTCCGTGCTCAGCCTCCTCGACGCGGTGTGGCTCGACCGTACCCTGATGGTGACGCTCGCTGCTCCGGTGGGCGAGCCTCCTGGCTGGGGCGAACTCGCCACGCTCCACCCGTGTGCACCAGCCACAGGTCGCTTGACGAGCCCGGAGCACCTCGTCCACCGCCGACGGGTCGCTTCACTCAGCTGGCCGGCTTTTCGATCGTCACTGATCGAGGGGATGGTCTCGTGGTCACCGATCACCGGCGCACTCGCCGCCTGGTTCGATCCTGGCTCGCTGTGCCGCCACCTCTTTTCACTCCTTCCCGAGCCCGAGATTGTTCGGGCTGAGCTATGCGAGTTGCTCTCCGCCCAAGACAGTGCCCGGATCGAAGCGGTGATGGTCTCGTGACCCGCCCCCTCAGCTCGCGAAAAGCTCGGTCAACCTCACGCGGGCTGCGTCATCGAGCGTGTTCCAGTCGTAAATCGACGCACCGATACTCGCCGTTTCTGCGACAGCGAACGCGAAGTTGTCGAGCTCGGCGAGGGTGGCCAGCGGCTCGGCCGGATCGTCCGGGTCATCGATGCCATCAATGCCGCCGATCCCGCCGATCGGGTGCACGAGCGCGTTCGGATCGCCGATGTTGTCGCGCAATCGGCGCACCGACTCCTTCACATATGCATAGCCATCGCCGTAGCCCGATGCGTCCGAACGAAACGACCAGTACGCCATCGGAAGCCACACGTCGAAAGAGGGAGCGATTTCTTGCCACGGAAACCCGGGCCAAAAGTCTTCGTTGACCACCTCGGTCAGGACTGGCGGCAACACGATCGCGCCGAGCGGCACGTCAGGATTGACTGCCGTTACCGCCTCTCCCAGGTTGATGAGGCGCCCACTCCGGGTCTCGTC